>ERZ1643251.271-NODE-271-length-85570-cov-8.995989_pt1 | contig 85570 bp, 82 predicted proteins | sample MGYA00579261_ERZ1643251 | MGnify/ENA primary metagenome ERZ1643251 (study PRJEB29033, sample SAMEA4952267) | chicken gut metagenome | biome: Broiler Chicken; feature: Gastrointestinal Tract; material: Caecum | place: Ireland | collected 2018 | study: Broiler... | reverse complement strand
TATCACAGAAGCTTTCCTTTGTCAAGAACTTTTTTCATCTTTTTTCAAGATTTTCTTCGTTCTTTTCATCCGCCGGTTAACTTTCCGCTCTCTTTCGCTCGCCCCCTTGCGGAAGCAGCTTGCATATAATACCACTTGGGTTTCCATTTGTCAAGGATTATTTTTGCTTTTTTTCAAAAATTTTTGCATGGCTTGAAAAAGCTGGAAATCCCTTCGGTTTTCCAGCTTTTTGCCTGCTTTTACTCCCCCTGGGTAATGCCGCTGGTGATGTCTGCCAGTGCGTCCGCCGCATCCATGACGCTCTCATCCCGGGCAGCCAGATCCCCCAGGCTTACCATGCCACGGAGCTTTCCGGCCTCCACCACCGGCAGCCGCCGCACCTGCTTACGCCCCATATAGTGGGCCGCCACCCCCGCCTCCATATCCGGGGCCACCGTCAGCACCCGGCCGGTCATCACATCTTCCACTCGGGTGTCTTTGGGGGTTTTCCCGGTGGCCATGCACCGGGTCACCAAATCCCGGTCCGTCACCAGGCCGCAGAGGGTGCCGTCGGCCTTGCACACCGGCAGAATCCCGATATTGTACCGGGCCAGTACCCGGGCCGCCACCTCCACCGACTCTCCCTTCTGGACGGAAATGGCAGGTGTTGACATAATCTGTTCCACTTTCATGGAAATCCCTCCTTTGGAGGGGAGTATGCCCGGATTTTTCCAAAAGTATACCCCCTTCCCAAACAGGAAGGGGGTAATCTTTAGAAGCGGCACTTCTCCGTAATATAGGCTTTCAGCTCGCTGATGGGGATGCGCACCTGCTCCATGGTGTCCCGATCCCGGACGGTGACGCAGTTGTCGGCGGGGCTGTTCTCGTCGCCCACGGTCTGGAAGTCCACGGTGATGCACAGGGGGGTACCGATCTCGTCCTCCCGGCGGTAACGCTTGCCGATGGAGCCGGCATCGTCGAAGTCCACCATAAAGTCCTTCCGCAGCTCCCGGTAAATCTCCTCTGCCTTGGGGGAGAGCTTTTTGCTCAGCGGCAGCACGGCGGCCTTGAAGGGAGCCAGCGCCGGATGGAGCCGCAGCACGGTGCGGATGTCCGGGTTGCCCTTCTTGTCCTGGCCCACCACTTCCTCGTCGTAGGCCTCGCACAGGAAGGCCAGAGCCACCCGGTCGCAGCCCAGGGAGGGCTCAATCACATAGGGGATATAGTGCTCCCCCTTCTCCTGGTCGAAGTACTCCAGGCTCTTGCCGCTGGCCTCCTGATGGCGGCCCAGGTCGTAGTTGGTACGGTCGGCAATGCCCCACAGCTCGCCCCAGCCGCCGCCGAAGGGGAACTGGTACTCGATGTCCGTGGTAGCCCGGGAGTAGAAGGCCAGCTCTGCCGGCTCATGGTCCCGCAGCCGCAGGCTCTCCTCCTTGATGCCCAGGCTCAGGAGCCAATTCTTGCAGAAGTCCTTCCAGTAGGCGAACCATTCCAGGTCGGTGCCGGGCTGGCAGAAGAATTCGCACTCCATCTGCTCAAACTCCCGGGTACGGAAGGTGAAGTTGCCGGGGGTAATCTCGTTCCGGAAGGCCTTGCCCACCTGGCACACGCCGAAGGGCAGCTTCTTCCGGGTAGTACGCTGAATGTTGGCGAAGTTCACGAAAATGCCCTGGGCAGTCTCCGGCCGCAGGTAGCAGGTGGAGGCGCTGTCCTCGGTGACGCCGATTTTGGTCTGGAACATGAGGTTGAACTTCCGGATGGAGGTGAAATGGTGCTTGCCGCAGTTGGGGCAGACCACGTCCTCGTGCTCTGCGATGAAGGCGTCCATCTCCTCAAAGCTCATGGCGTCCACATTCACGCCCTGTCCGGAGGGAGCGGCCTCGATGAGCTTGTCCGCCCGCTGCCGGGCGCCGCAGCCCTTGCAGTCCACCAGGGGGTCAGAGAAGCTGCCCACGTGGCCGGTGGTAATCCAGGTCTGGGGATTCATAAGGATTGCCGCATCCAGTCCCACATTATAGTCAGACTCCTGCACAAACTTCTTCAGCCATGCCTTTTTCACGTTGTTCTTGAACTCCACACCCAGAGGGCCGTAGTCCCAGGTGTTGGCCAGGCCGCCGTAAATCTCGGAGCCGGCGTAGACGAAGCCGCGGTTTTTGCACAGGTTTACAATCATATCCAGGGTCTTTTCGCTGTTTTTCATAGTTCATCCTCCACTTTGGGATAATTTGTTCTTATTATATCGGGGTATAGGCCCAAAATCAAGATTCTTCTCCGGACTGGAGCACATTTTCCGGCCCCAGATCCTGGGCCATCATGTGGTGCACCAGGTTGCCGATGTCCACCGTCGTCAGGCCCTTCTGGGCCTCGGGGTAGAGGATTCCCACCAGGTGGAGGTGGACATGGGTTTTCTTCAGCCGGGCTGCGTTGCGGAACACCTGCTGGGTGTTTTGCAGGGTGCAGACCACAATGGGCACCTGGGCCTTCTGGGCAATCTTGAACACCCCGTTGCGGAAGGGATGGAGCTTGCCGTCCAGGCTGGTGTAGCCCTCCGGGAACACGGCGATGGAGGCCTTATCCTCCTTGATGATGTTGATGCAGTTGATGATGGTTTTCAGGGCCTCCCGGTCGTTTTCCCGGTTGATGGACTGGCACAGAATCTTGTGCATCAGCTTGCCCACCAGGAACAGCCGTTCATTTTCCCGCTTGGTGATAAAGGCCAGCTGGCTGTTGGCAAAGCTGCCAATGAGAATCACCGGGTCCATCACGCTCAGGTGGTTGCACACCAGCAGGAATCTGCCCTTTTTCAGCATGGTTTCCAGGCCGTCGGTGTGCAGCTCCACCCGCAGCACCGGCTTGGCAGCGATGGCCACGGCGGTAATCAGGCGGCGGTAGAAGGTACTGTCCTCCTGCTGGGGCTTTTTGGGGTCCACGCACCAGGCCAGCACCACCAGCAGCAAAAAGAGCCCCAGCCACAGCCCCAGGGCAACGCCAACGAAGCTCACCGGCAGCACCCAGAGCCATTGCAGCGACAAAAAGCTTCCGGTTGCGGCGGTCACAATCAGCCCCGCCACCAGAGCCAGGGCAAAAATACCAGAAAATAGCATTGTCTTTCCTCCAAAATCAGGAATGGGTGTATTCTTTCCCCAGCATCGCCAGGAAGGTCATGCCCATAATTTTGATGTCCTTAAAAAAGCCGAAGCTGCGGATGCCCTCTAAGTTATAGCGCATCTTTCCCGGAAGAATCTTCTCCACATAGACCCGGTCCGAGTCCTCCGCGCCATTCAGCAGCCGCTCCTCATCCTTATAATAAATACTGGTGAGGCTGGTAACTCCCGCCGGCAGCAGGAAGGTGGCCATCATCTCCGGGGTGTAGCTGGCGGCATACTTGGGAACCTCCGGCCGGGTGCCCACGAAGGTCATGGTGCCCCGGAACACATCCAGAAGCTGCCCGATTTCATCCAGCCGGCACTTGCGGATGACCTTTCCCACCCGGGTAATCCGGCTGTCGCCCCCCACCGTCACCTGGGAGCCTTTGTCCGCCCCCTGAACCATGGTGCGGAACTTGAAAATCCGGAAGGGCTTGCCGTACTGGGTCAGCCGCACCTGGCGGTAGAACACCGGCCCGGGGGAGTCCAGCTTGATGACAACCGCCAGCACCAGAAACACCGGGGACAGAAGCACCAGCATCACCGCCGACACTCCAATGTCAAACAGCCGCTTGCACAGAAGGCTTCCTCGCTTCTTGGAAAGAATGTCATAGTATTCCCGCACCTGAGGGGTCTGCATGGCTGCCGGCAAGGCCTCCCATTTTACAAGCCGCATGGCAGATACTCCTTTACAATCCGGCAGAAATGCTCCACCAGGTACTGAGCCTGTTCGTCTGTCAGGCAGGTGTGCAGGGGCAGGGTAATCTCCCGGGCAAAGTGGCTGTAGGCGTTGGGGAAATCCTGAATGTCAAAGCCCAGATTCTTGTAAGCCGTGAGCAGGGGCAAGGGCTTGTAGTGGACGTTGGCGGCAATCCCCGCCTCTGCCAGCTTCACAATGATCTCCTGCCGCTGCTCCGGGGTAATGCCCGGGATTCTCGTAATATACAGGTGGCCGGAGCTTTCATGGCTTTCCGTATAGTGGGGCAGCACCTCCACCCCCAGGGGCCGGAAGGCAGCGTCGTACCGGGCAATCAAATCTTTTCTTCTTGCCAGCAGGGCATCGTACCGCTCCAGCTGGGCAAGACCGATGGCTGCCATGATGTCCGTCATGTTGCACTTGTACCAGGGGCCCAGCACATCGTACTCCCAGGCACCCAGCTGGGTCTTGGAGAGGGCGTCCTTGGACTGACCGTGCAGGCTCAGAAGCTGGAGCTTGTGGTAAATCTCCTCATCGGACACACCGGGGAAGGTTCTCCAGGTGAGGGCGCCCCCTTCTGCGGTGGTGAGGTTCTTCACCGCATGAAAGCTGAAGCTGGTAAAATCCCCGATGCTTCCCACCGGGCGGCCTTCCCACACTGCCCCAAAGGCGTGGGCGGCATCCACATTCACGCTGATGCGCCCCAGAGCCTTCTGCAAAGGACTGTCAGGCCGGAAGAGGCTCCGCTTTCTTTCCACAATCTCAAAAATACGCCGGTAGTCGCAGGGAACGCCCCCCAGATCCACCGGGATAATGACCTTGGTCTTTTCCGTAATGGCAGCTTCCAGGGCATCATAGTCCATCTGGAGGCTGTCCTTCTGGCTGTCCACCATCACCAGCTTCGCCCCCACATGGCACACCACCGATGCGGTGGCAGTATAGGTGTAAGCCGGTACAATTACCTCATCCCCCGGGCCCACTTCCAGCAGCCGCAGGGCCATCTCGCCGCAGGCGGTCTGGGAATTGAGGCACACCGCCATAGGGGTGCCGCACCGGGCGGCAATTCTCCGCTCAAATTCCTTGGTTTTGGGGCCGGTGGTAATCCAGCCGGAGAGGATGGCCTCCGCCGCCGCCTGGGCCTCCGCCTGGGTCATATCCGGGGGAGAAAAAGAAATTTTCATATTCACTATCTCCATTTCCTGTCCTTCCGGTCATCCCAACGCCGGAAGGCAGACATATGTCAGAATATTATATCGCAGCATGGGAAAAAATGCAAGCAGACAGGCACAAACCGCCACAATTTTGCCGCAAAAACCCCGCAGCAAGATTGCTGCGGGATTGTTTTTTCGCTATCGGCTCTTTCCAAAGGCTTTCAGGTGCGCCGCAGCTTCATGATGCTTTTCCGGCCGCAGGCAACTGCCATTCCCAGAACCGTGCCCAGAATCACCTGCATTCCAATCCAAAGAACTGCGTAAGCAAGGCCATCAGGGCTGAACCGGGCAGGAATCCACCCGCCCGGCATTCCTGCCAGGATTGCGTGGACAATCAGAATGTATAAGACATTCTCTCCCACCTGGCAAAGCACCCACTTCAGATGTCTGCCCCAGATTTCGTTCAGATACCGGCAGGCGGCATACAGCAGCACGCTCCCGCATACTGCCCCCAGAATCCCCAGGCTGTACTGGTCATACTTCCGTGCGACCAAATCCACGCTTCCTGAATAAATCATATAGGCCCATACAGTGCTCAAGACAAAATAGAGCCAGTTTCTTTTTAGGACATACTCCATAATTCCGTATTGCCGGAAGCAATATCCCAGATAGTAAAGGGCCAGGGCATACAGAGCGCAGTCCAGGCTCCAAGGCAGCCAGTACCCCCATTTTCCCAGATAGACACCCAATAAGGAGCAGCCCAGCACACACAAAGCCCGCCATTTTTCCTGAGGCACAAAGCGGTGAAGGAACAGGTAAAGGAGCTTCGTGGCAAGCAGCAGCAAAATCAAACACACCAGGTTAAGGGATGCCACATTTCCCAGCAGGTTCCGGGTGCCGCTGAGCCCTAGAATCAGCCGCTGCATTTCTATCCAGATTCCGTCGTGGGTCAGCAGGATATACCCCACCCCCAAGAGGCCATAGGGAAGCAAAAGCTCCTTGGTTTCTCCCCAAAGGGATTGGAGGAAGTTCCGGGATTCCACCGGGCGGAAACAATAGCCGGCGTAAAATACAAGTGCCGGAACAGAAATGCTGGAAACAATCTTCCCGAAAGTGCCGTCCATGTCCAGCTGCCCAACGAGCAAAAGCACAGCAAGAACCGCCTTTGCCATATTCAGGGAGGAATCCTTTGTTTCCGGAACCGTCAGGGTCTGCTTCTTCCCGGCGTGAATCACCTTTCTGAAAAGCAGAATCCCGGCAGTGACTGCGGTAATGAAAATCATCTTTACCACAAACAGGGGCCAAGGTGCAAATGGCAGCCCCAGCTGTTCCAGGAGCTTCCGGAACCATTTTCCCATAGTTTCCATTTCAAACAGGTGGATGCACAAAAAGTAAATGCTGTTTCTGCCAACCCAGGAAAGGGGCTTACAGAATTCCAGCTTCTGGGACAGGTACAAAATGCACAGACTGGAGGCCAATCCGCAAAACGCGGAAATACCATAGTCGGAAATGCTGGCGGTCGCAAAGTAAATTGGGGTCTTATTCATTGCCAGCCCCAGAAGGAAAATCCCCAGGCACAGGGCAAAACGCTTCCAGGTCAGCCGGGTAAGAAGCCCCAACTCCTTCAGATCGTACCCCAACAGTACCACCGGGGCTGCCAGAAATGCCGACTGGATGCTGAAGGGCAGCCAGATAAACCGGGCACTGAGACAGGCCAGCAAGGCGGCAGGCACCGCAATGGTATACCGGGTCTTCCGGTCCTGCACATATTTCAGCAGAAACTGCACCAGAACCACCGCAAAAAACGTGGCAGGCAAAAACCAGATGGCGCCGATTCTCCCGCCGATATCCAGGCTTCCAAAGGTTTTCACACTTCCGGAGGCCAGAAAACTCCGGGCAAGGTCGTAGGCGATTTTCCTGGTGATGGCTGCAAATTCTCTGGTGCCGTTCAGAACCACCATATTGACCACATCCATGGCGGTTACCGCAATACAGGTAAAAAAATAGGGAATCATCAGAGAATGAAAACGCCTGCCCACCGTCTCCAGAGAGAGATTGTTCTTAAGTGTGTACCCGCTAAGAAGGAAAAATACGGTCAGGTGGTAGGAAAACACCACCTTGTTCACTCCCGCGACCCCCAGGTGACCTGCCACCACGGAAATCATACAGATTCCCTTGGCAATATCTATCCACCCAATTCTTCTTTTTTCGTTCATATGCACTCCTTATGCCAAAAAACGGTGCTCCCGTAGCTGCGGGAGCACCTCAAAAACACGCCTTTCAGGCATTTTCCTTCTCAAATCGCTCCATGGCGGAGAGGATGACGGCGTCCATGTCGTAGTACTTGTACTCGCCCAGACGGCCGCCGAAGATGATGTTGGGCTCCCGGTCTGCCAGGGCCTTGTACTTTCCGTACAGCTCCCCGTTTACCTGGTCGTTCACCGGGTAGTAGGGCTCGTCCCCGGGCTTCCACTCGGAGCTGTATTCCCGGCTGATGATGGTCTTGGGCACATCGTTGCCATTGTCGTCCTTGCCGAACTGGAACCACTTGTGCTCAATGATCCGGGTGAAGGGGGTCTCCCGGTCGGTGTAGTTCACCGCCGCATTGCCCTGGAAGTTGGGGCTGTCCAGAGTCTCCGTCTCAAACCGGACAGAGCGGTACTGGAGGTATCCCAGCCGGTAGCCAAAGTAGGCGTCGATGGGGCCGGTGTAGACCACCTTCTCCGCCAGGGCGTCCAGCGCCTCCTTGTGCTCCAGATAGTCGGTGTTCAGGCGCACCTCGATGCCCTCCAGCATATTGGCAACCATCTTGGTATAGCCGCCCATGGGGATACCCTGATAGAGGGCATTGAAGTAGTTGTTGTCAAAGGTCAGGCGCACCGGCAGCCGCTTGATGATGAAAGCGGGCAAATCCTTGCAGTCCCGGCCCCACTGCTTCTCCGTGTATCCCTTGATGAGCTTCTCGTAAATGTCCCGGCCCACCAGAGAGATGGCCTGCTCCTCCAGGTTCCGGGGCTCGCCGGTAATTTCCCGGCGCTGCTGGGCAATCTTGGCCTCCGCCTCCTGGGGGGTGACCACACCCCACATCTTGTTGAAGGTATACATATTGAAGGGCATGGAGTACAGCTCACCCTTGTAATTGGCTACCGGGGAGTTGGTGAAGCGGTTGAACTCCGCAAATTCCTGCAAAAAGTCCCAGACCTTCTTGCTGTTGGTGTGGAAGATGTGGGCACCGTACTGGTGGACATGGATGCCCTCCTCCAGATAGGTGTAGACATTGCCTGCAATGTGGTTCTTCTTTTCCACCACCAGGCACTTCTTCCCGGCCTTCTTCGCCAGGTTGGCAAACACGGCGTTGTAAAGGCCGGCGCCTACCAAAAGATAATCGTATTGTTTCATCTGTATGCAGTTCCTTCTTTCCTGATTGTGCCAATACACTCAGCGGCTGCCCAACCAATTCCGCAGCTTCTCCCAGAAGCGCCTGCAGGTGTAGCGGAAACCGTTTTCACGCAGGCAAGTTCTGCCTCTGGATGCAAGGTCTTTCACCCTGTCAAATCTGCTACCGCGGTTTGCAGCCTCCAGCATTGCTCGCAGCTCCTGCAGTTCCTTCCTTAACGCCTGTATTTCCTGCTGGTTTCCTTCTCCCTGGGGCATCCGGTCCAATCTGTGAAGCCGCTGGTCATGCTCAAGAATCTTCCAAAGCAGAAGCTCCCGGCTCTTTATCGGGGACTTTCTTGTTTCCAAAGCATGGCAAAGCCATTGATAGCTCTGTTTCTTGAATGTCTCCAATCCTGCATGAACCGCATTGAAATCCACCGGGGTTTCCCACAGTCTCCCATTCTGGAATTCAGCAAGGGAGTAGACGAAACGTCCTTTCAGGCCTGTCAGCTCAGCCAGGTCATCAAATCGCGCCAATCCCCTGAGCCGGTTGGGCAGCACAGTCATGGGGCGACGGAAAATGATGGAGAAACAAAAACCATGGTAGGAATCAGTAATGACATACTGAGCCTTGCGCATATAATCCAGCCAATCTTCAATGCCCACATTACTCAGCACGTTCGGATCATCCATCTGGGCGTTCAACTCTTCAAAGTTCCCCTGGCCGTCCAGAATAATATGGTAGGGCAACCCGAGTTTCTCCGCAGCATACTGAATCTGTTGCTTTTTCTCAGGCGTGGGATTGAGAATATATGCCAGCAAAAACTTTTCCTCTCCCGCCCTGCCAGACCGGTCCGCAGCTTCCTCATAGTGCCGCGGGTCGCAGAGAAATACCGGGTCGATGGCATGAGTGCCCTCCACATTGAAATCACGGTTGCAGGTCTGCACACCGCTTTTCTCCCGGAGAGAAATGGCATCAAACCGCTGGAGCAAATAGCTGACTTTCAACTTCATCTCCTCGGGATAATATACATACTCATGACCAAAGGAGGTGGAATAGGCAATTTTCTTGTGCTGGTTGTCTGCAAAATCTAGGAAATAAAAATAGGTCTTTACATCCCGGTTGCTCCACCAATTCCAGAGCTGATCAGAGCCCACCAAGAAGGTGTCACACATTTTATTGTACTTGCGGTAGTCATCAAGCGCCGTCAGCGGTGCTTCATCGTAGTAGTGCTTGGCAAACTTTCTTGTGAAAGTGGCAGGCTTTTTTTCCGGAACCGAGCCATTAACCACCGGGAAGTCCAGCATCAATACTGTTTTTCCCATCTGGTTCAACACCCGGTTCATAGCAAAGCTGGTCAGAGCACTGCCGTAGTTGAGCCCATACCACCAGCCTACATACCCAATATCGTATTTATCATTCAGTGCATAATCTGCCGCTTTTTCAAAAGGATAGTGGTACTCGTTCAGGAGGCTGTAAAATCTGGCTCTTTTTTTGTTATGAATGGAAGAATACTTAATCTGCGGGTTGTATTTGATAGCATGGGACAAAGGAACAGGGGTACACAGTTTTGCGGCAGGTTTGATTTTAGACAGGAGGAACCGGCCCTTTTCGTTGTTTACCAGGACAGCACTTGTACCCTTCCGGTCGTCCAGCTTGGGGTCAAACCGATGCACATCCCAAAAATCCGCAATCGTCAGGTCCGCAACTCTGGGAAGTTTTGCAAACTGGCAGTTTCCGCAGGAGGGGCGGATATCCAGCAAATTCAAAAATGCCCGCAGGTAAGAGCTCTGGTTCCGCTTCCATTCCCCCTTCTTGCCATTGGCAAAATGGATAGACATTGCAGGATCCCATTCGGCTACGGTTTTATCCCGCATATTGACTGACTGCGCTTTTGAACCGACTACCTGTTCCTGCTCTTTTACAAACTTTGCAAAAATACTCTGAGCCGGCACGCCATGGCAAACCAATTCCACAGTATAAAGGTTCTGATAGTCCTTACCCAGGAATTTGTAAAGTCCCGCCACCTGGCACGGACAGCCGGTAAAAAGGACAGGTCTGTCAGCCTGCAAAATCTCCTTTACCTGGCGGTATGTCATCCCCATCTCACTCTGGACATATTTGGAGCCTCGCAATGGAGCCAATTCCGCTTCCGTTTCAGCAATCTGATGGGCAACACTGTAGCAATCCGGTGTATACGCTGCTCCGGCAACTGCTCCACCATTTTCAATGGCCCATTTACCCAGCAATGTAAACACGCCACCCGAGGAGCTCTTTGCCCGGATTTCATTTTCCGCCCACATGGCATAGCATTCCGGTTCGACGTGGTTTTCAGAAACGAACGGATTTTCACCCACCGGGCACACCTTCCGGCACTTGCCGCAGTCAATACACAAGGCTTCATTTACCTGAGGAAAGAGAAATCCCTCTCCGTCCGGCTCCATGGTAATGGCATTCTTGGGGCAGGCGTTGCCACAGGCCTCGCAGCCGGTGCATTTGCTATGGGGGATGCTTAAAATTGTGTTTTCCATGAGAATGTCCCTCACATTTTTCCGATCTTTTTCAGAAGCACTTTGTTTTCCATATTCAGGCTCTTCCGGTACTGCTCCAGGCCGTATTTCTGAATTACTTGATAAAGGTGCCTGCCATGCTGATGCAGGCTCTCATCCTCTTGGGAAAGAATATCCGGCACGATGTATTGCAGAACCCAGGTCAGATATTCCCCACCATACTTGCTGAACCAATTTCTCTTTGCCCAATACTCCGTAACCGCCTCCACCACGGCAATATGCTTGGTGAGCTTGGTATCCAGGGTAGAGACCTGGCTGTTCATGAGAGAATCCGGGCGGCTCCACCGATAGTTATACAGGCGGTCGGAAATAAAGCTGAAACGCCAGGCGTGGGGGAAAATCTTCATCTGGAAGATCACATCCTCCCCGTACCGGAGGCTCTCGTCGAATACAATCCCGGTCTTTTTCAGCAGCTCCGCCGAAAAAGCCTGCCGCCATACAAAAGGCTTGGCAGAAGGATTTTCAAACAGCACCTGCGGGGTGAAACCCCAGTACCTTTGGGTACGGGTATAAAGTGTCCAGGCATACCATTCCTCCGGTTGGGGATAAGACGGCACAATGTTGGTGCCGAAAATTACAATGTCCGTGGGAGCTTCCTTGGTTTCCACCCAAACCCGCTCGCAGGCATTGGGGGCATAATAGTCATCCGAATCCAGGAACATAATCCAGTCCCCGTGGGCCGCAGCCAGACCGGTGTTCCGGGCACCGGGCAGCCCCTTGTTTTCCTGGTGAATCACCAAAATCCGGTTATCCATCCGGGCATAGTGCCGGAGAATCTCCAAAGAATTGTCGGTGCTGCCGTCATCCACGCAAATAATCTCTATATCATGCAGGGTCTGGCGGATACAGCTTTCCAGGCACCTGGGCAAATACTCCGCCACATTATAAACGGGAATAATAATGGATATCTTCGTATTCATCTTCTAAAAACTCTCCATGCAACGGCATTAAAAACCTTTTTCATTGTATACAGCAGACCGTACTGCCGCAGATACCGCCGGGTCAGGCTCAGCTTCTCCTTCAGCCGCTCAGAGAAGGGGGCTTCCTCCCGGAAATTCTTGATTTTATACTCCCGGCCCTCCTTCTGGGCCTTCCGCCACTGATGGAATTCCATGGGCTGTTCCATAATCACCTGGATGTTCTTCCACTTGTACCAGGGGAAATACTTCTTTTCCAGGTAACCGGAGGCCATATCCTTCTGGAAGTCCTCCGAGGCAAAGCTCAGAAATTCCACTGCCAGGGATTCCGTCAGCCGCTCATAGTTCCACATATAGCTGTCGTACTTGATAGCCAGCCGGACCCCCTCCACCTGATTGCGCAGGTAGGGCTTCTCCTCCCGGAGGAACCGGTCCATCTCCCGGTACTCGTCGGCAATGCAGTAAACCTTGCCCGGAGAGTGGATGGAGGAAGCCTCATTGTCCTGACGGTAATGGAGGAAGCATTCCTCCAACAGCTGAATCCTCTCGGCGCAGGTCCAGACCTTGAAATTAAAGCCTGCATCTTGATAGGAAGCACCGGGGGTCTCGTTGAAGCGGATATGATTCTGCCGGATAAAGTCCCGGCGGTAAATGGCAGACCAGATGGTGGGCTTGATATTGAAAAACTCCACCTTCTCCATAGGAGCCTGGAACGCAGTTCTGGGGCAGAGGGTGCGGTTTGCCATCACCGGGGAGGCAATGACCACCTTTTCGTTCCGCTCCTCCGGCTGGGACCAGTAGAAATAGAAGCCGGACTTCACCACGTCCAAATCATAGAGCTTGGCACGGTTATAGAGGGTTTCAAACATCTCAGGGTCTGCATAGTCGTCAGATTCCACAATGCCGATGTACTCGCCGGTGGCGGCATCGAAGCCGGTGTTCATGCCGATGCCGTAGCCGCCGTTGGCCTTGTGAATCACCTTCACCCGGGGGTCGGCGGCGGCGTATTCGTCCAGAATGGCGCCGCTGGAATCGGTGGAGCCGTCATCCACCGCAATGATTTCCAGCTCCCGGAGGGTCTGGTTCACCACGCTGTCCATGCACTGGCGCAGATACTTTTCCACATTGTAAACCGGTATCACCACGGATACCTTTGGCATAGTCGTTGTCTTATCCATTCTCTTGTCCTTTACTTTCCGATATAATCATACAGCTTCAGGAGAAGCTGTGCTTGCCTCTGATTTTTCTGATAAGGGGATTATCCAGAAGAGCCTGGAACCGATCGCCGGTTATGTTCAGACGGCTGCACAGTACCAAGGCTTTGTATTTCCCCTGAATCTGCCGGTAGTTTTCCGGGAAGGGGGTGCGAAGGGCCTCCACTGCTTTTTCTGCCAGGGCTCTTCCCCGGGCCTTGTCCGGGCAGACAAGGAGGGCCGTAGTCAGGTAGCTCATTAAAAGCCCCTGGGCTTTGGCGGCGGCGTAGTCCCGGCCTGCTCCCGGGGGGAGCTTCTCCCCTTCTGTCAGAAGGCGCTTCAGCACCGCCTCCACGTGGGAGATGCGCTTCAGCTGGTTGGCATCGGACACGCTCTGGTTCACGTCCCCAATCCGGTACACATACAGGAAAATATCCATGGGGGTCACCGTTTCTGCGTGGCAGCAGGGGAAGGTGGCAAACTCGTGATCCTCGTAGAAAATATGCTCCGAGAGCTTCAGCCCCATCCGGTGGTAAAAGTCCGTCCGGTAGGCAATGCCGTGGAAGGTCAGGGCCCGGTCAAAGTCCCCCCAGCGGTGCATCACGTCAGCCAGGGTCATGGCCTTTCCGAAGGCCTCCGGGTAGCACCGCCAGGCTTTTTCCTCCCCGGTGGTGATGTTCACCGTCCGGTAGTGGGTCAGCACCACGTCGCTGTCGAATTTTTCCAGCGCCTTTACAAACGCCGGAAGGCTCCGGCTTTCTACCCAGTCGTCGGCGTCAATCACCTTCAGGTACTTGCCCTGGGCGGCGGCGCAGCCGGTATTGAGGGCTCCCCCGTGGCCCAGATTCTTCTGGTTGATGAGCCGGACGCAGCCGGGATACCGGCCGCAGAAGCGGAGGGCGATTTTCTCCGTCCGGTCGGAAGAACCGTCGTTTACCACGATGATTTCCAGCTTCTCCAGAAGCTCCGGCAAAAGCATACTGGAAAGGCATTTTTCCAGGTAGGCTTCGCTATTATAGGCGGGGATGACAAAGGATAACAGCTTCAATTTCTCACAACCTCCAAAGGCAATCCCTCAGACCGCCGTCCCACCGTCCGGCAGGCGCTGCGGCCTATTTTTTCATAAAGAAAGGGGCACATTTTCAGACCCCAAGGTAGTATACCACAAAACGACCCAAAAAAGCAACCATATTTCCGAAAAACCGGGAAAAAGAAAAATTTTTAACAATTCGTTCCGGTTTGTCCCCCGGGCAAAATCCTTCCCGCGTTCCATTTTCCGGCGATCGCGCAAAAACTTTACTTACATTTCACCCATTGTGACTGTTTCCCCGGCGGAAATTGTGCTATACTAAAGTGTAAAACATACAGAAAACAGGAGGGTACCATGACACACGCAATCATTGACATCGGCTCCAACTCCATGCGGCTCACCGTCTATCAGGTGGAGAATCACACCTTCAAGATTTTATTCAAGGAAAAAATCATGGCGGGCCTGGCAGGCTTCGTGGAAAACGGATACCTGACCCAGGCAGGAATTTACCGGGCCCGGGACGCCTTGCGGGAGTTCGGCAACATTTTGTCATTGCTGGATCTGCGGGAGCGGGTTCATGTGCTGGCCACCGCCTCCCTGCGGAACATCCGCAACACCCGGGAAACGGTGGAGTTCCTCACCCGGCAGACCGGCTTCTCCATTGACGTCATCTCCGGCAAGGAGGAGGCGGTCTACGGCTATCGGGGTGCCATGTACCAGTTTGCCGTATCGGAAGGGGCGTTCCTGGACATCGGCGGCGCCAGCACGGAAATCACCATCTTCCGGGACGGTCAGGTGCAGACGGCGGAGAGCTGCCCCGTAGGCTCCCTCCTTCTCTACAAAAACTGCGTAAAGAAAATCCTCCCCGGTTCCGGCTCCCGGAAGCGGATTGAAGAAATGATTGCAGGAGCCATCCCCCCGGAGCTTCTTTCCCGCCTGCCCTCCCATGCCCAGCTCATCTGCATGGGCGGTACCTGCCGGGCGGTGGGAAAGCTGGCAAGAAAGCTGAACCTCATGGACTCGGAGATTCCCAGCCTGAGCCTTTCCCATCTGGACAAGGTTGGGGAGCTCCTTCTGGGAGAGGAAAAGCTGGCAGCGGATACCATTTTGCAGGTGGACCCGGTGCGGATTCACACCATCGTCCCGGGCTATCTCGTTTTGTCCCACATTGCCCACGCCCTGAAACCCCAGCAGCTGCTCATCAGTGACTACGGTGTCCGGGAAGGGTACCTGGCGGAAAAGGTGCTGTAATGGAAAACTATCTCTATACCCAAAACCGGGAGTTCAGCTGGCTTCGCTTCAACCAGCGGGTGCTGGAAGAGGCGGCTGACCCCACCCTGCCGCCTCTGGAGCGGCTGAAATTCGTATCCATCTTCTCCTCCAACTTAGACGAGTTTTTCATGGTGCGCTCAGGCAGTCTCTTTGACATTGCCGCCATGGAGCCGAATCAGGTGGACAATAAAAGCGGCCTGACCCCCCAGCAGCAGCTGGTGGGCATCTACCAGATGACCGCCGCCCTTGTGGGGCAGAAGGAACAGGTCTATGGGGAGGTCTGCCGGAGCCTGGAGGTGCAGGGAATCGCCGATGTGCCCTTCTCCGCCCTCTCCAAGCAGGAGGCAGACTACGCCCGGGGAGTATTCCGGGATCAGATTCTTCCGGTGCTCTCCCCCCAGATTGTGGACAGCCGCCACCCCACCCCCCATTTCGGCAACAAGCAGCTGTATATTGCCTCCCTGGTAAAGAGCAAGCACGACAATTCCTCCATGGCCTTTACCCCGGTGCCGGAGGTACTGCCCAAGGTGGTGATGCTTCCCGGCAGCACCCGGTTCATCCGCACGGAGAACCTGATTCTCCACTTTGCCTCCGCCCTCTACGGCAACTACACCCCGGTGGAGAGCTGCATCTTTGCCGTGACCCGGAACGCCGATGTGCAGTTTGATTCGGATAAATTCGAGGATGCCGAGGAGGACTACCGGATTCACGTGAAGAAGCTGCTGAAAAAGCGCCGGAGCCTGGCGATTCTGCGGCTGGAGCTGAACGCCCCCGTGTCCCCCTCCTTCCGGAAGGAGCTTCTGAAATTCATCCCCGTGGAGGAGCACCAGATTTACACCGATACCACCCCCTTGCAGATGGGCTACGTCTTCGGGCTTCTGAAGCTGCTGCCGGAGTCAGCCGCCCAGGCCCTGTCCTATCCGCCCCACACCCCCCAGTGGCCGGAGGGTCTGAGCCGGGAAGCTTCCATGATTTCCCAGATTCTGCAAAAGGACCGGTGCCTGTTCTTCCCCTTCCACTGCGTGGACCCCTTTATCCGCCTGCTCAACGAGGCCGCCGACGACCCCCAGGTGGTGTCGGTGAAAATCACCATCTACCGCCTGGCCTCCTCCTCCAAAATCGTAAGAGCCCTGTGCCACGCCGCCGAAAAGGGCAAGGAAGTGGTGGTGCTCATGGAGCTGCGGGCCAGATTCGACGAGGAGAACAACATCGCCTGGTCGGAGATGCTGGAAGAGGCCGGGTGCAAGGTGATTTACGGCATGGAAAACTACAAATGCCACAGCAAAATCTGCCTGATTACCCGGCAAAAGAAGGGAAAATTCCAGTACATCACCCAGATTGGCACGGGAAACTACAACGAAAAAACCAACGCCATGTATACGGATCTGAGCCTTATGACCGCCGACCCGGAAATCGGCGCCGATGCCACTGCCTTCTTCCAGAATATGCTGGTGGGAAATGTGGAGGGCAGCTACCGCCGCCTGTTGGTGGCTCCCAACGGCATCCGCCAGACCCTTTTCGCCCTCATCGACCGGGAAATTGCCAAGGGTGACCGGGGCTATATCTGCATCAAGGTCAATTCCATCACCCACCGGGGGATGATTGACAAGCTGGCAGAGGCCTCCCGGGCGGGGGTGAAGGTTCGGCTCATCATCCGGGGCATCTGCTGTATCCGCCCCGGGATTCAGGGCCACACCCAGAACATCACCGTCACCAGCATTGTGGGGCGGTACCTGGAGCACGCCCGGATTTACTGCTTCGGAAAGGGAGAGGAGCAGGTGTTCTACATCTCCTCCGCAGATCTCATGACCCGGAACCTGTGCCGCCGGGTGGAGATTGCCTGCCCGGTGACAGACCCGGCCATCCGCCGGGCTCTGGGGTATATTCTGCGCACCCAGCTCTCCGACACCGCCAAGGCAAGCCTGCTGCAGCCCGACGGCACCTACCTGCGGAAAAACGGTCAGCCTCCCGTAGACAGCCAGGCGGTATTCTCCCAGACCCCCTTCCCCCGGGAAAAGTCCGTGTCCCCCGTCAAGCCCCTGGGACTTCTGGGGCGGCTTCTCCGGCGGAAAACCGGCTCCTCTTGATTCTTTTTTCCCATTGGTGTATACTCTTGGGGAAAAATCCCAGGGAAATGAAGTGAGTATATACCTATGGAAAAGAAAATAGCCATTGTCACAGGGGGCAGCTCCGGCATCGGCCGGGCAACCGCCGCAGCCCTTGCCCAGGCAGGCTGCCTGGTTTATGAGTTCAGCCGCCGGGAGATTCCCCAGGAGGGGGTAAAGCATCTATCCGTGGATGTAACCCGGGAGGAAGCGGTGCAGGATGCCGTGAACCAGATTCTGTCCCAGCAGGGGCGCATTGACATTGTGGTAAACTGCGCCGGCTTCGGCATCTCCGGTGCCGTGGAGTTTACGGAGCCGGAGGCCGCCAAGGGTCAGTTTGATGTGAATTTCTTCGGCTGCGTCACCGTGAACCGGGCGGTGCTGCCAATTCTGCGCCGGCAGGGCGGGGGACGGATTCTGCTCATCAGCTCTGTTGCCGCCTCTGCCCACATCCCTTTCCAGGCCTACTACTCCGCCTCCAAGGCGGCCCTGGAATCCTATGCCTGTGCCCTTGCCAACGAGGTGCGCCCCTTCGGAATCGCCGTCACCGCCGTGGCCCTGGGGGACATTGCCACCGGCTTTACCCAAGCCCGGCAAAAATCCTTCGCCGGGGACGATGTATACGGCGGCAGAATCGGAAGAAGCGTTGCCGGTATGGAGCGGGACGAGGAAAAGGGAATGTCCCCGGAGTTTGTGGGCAGAGAAATTGCCAAAATCGCCATGAAGCCCAAGGGAAAGCCCCTTTGCACCGTGGGTTTCACCTACAAATTCCTGAACCTTCTGTGCAAATACCTTCCCTGCCGCCTGCGCAGCTTCATCGTCTACCAGCTCTACGCCCGATAAAAAACACAGCCCCAACCCTGTCCCTCCGGGACACCGGTTCGGGCTGTGTTTTTTCTTTACTTTGGGGATTTCTGATGTATACTAAACCCAGAGAAAAGGAGGGGTATCTTTGGACAAGCCGAATAAGGGAAAACTCCTGTGGCAGCTGTTTTCCTCCATGTTTTACCTCAGCGCCTTCACCTTCGGGGGAGGCTATGTGATCATTACTCTGATGAAAAACAAATTTGTGGACAAATACCACTGGCTGGAAGAGACGGAAATGCTGGATCTCACCGCCCTGGCCCAGTCCGCCCCGGGAGCCATTGCGGTAAACGCCTCTATTTTGGTAGGCTGGCGGCTGGCAGGCCTTGTGGGGATGCTTACCGCCGTGGTTGCCACGGTGCTGCCGCCCCTTCTGGTGCTGTCGGTAATCTCCCTGTTCTACGCCGCCTTCGCCGCCAACCCCTATGTCAATCTGGTGCTGGCGGGGATGCAGGCGGGGGTGGCCGCGGTAATCTTTGACGTGGTGGCAAGCCTTGCCCGGGATATTTTCAAAACCGGGGATTGGCTCTACATTCTTCTGATGGTGCTGGCCTTCGCCGCTTCCTTCTATATCAATGTGGTATATATTATCCTTATTGCCGCCGCTGTGGGGATTGCCCAGGGGCTGATTCTGGGGAAGAAGGAGGGAAAGCTATGATTTACTTGCAGCTTTTCTTAAGCTTTCTGCAAATCGGCCTGTTTTCCATCGGGGGCGGCTATGCCGCCATGCCCCTGATTCAGGCCCAGGTGGTCACCGCCCACAGCTGGCTCACCATGGAGGAGTTTTCCCACCTGGTGACCATCTCCCAGATGACCCCCGGCCCCATCGCCATCAACGGCGCCACCTTCGTGGGGATGCAGATTGCAGGCTTCCCCGGAGCTTTGGCCGCCACATTGGGGTGTGTTGCCCCTTCCCTGGTGCTGGTGTCGGTGCTGGCCTGGGTGTACTACCGGTACAAGACCCTATCCCTCTTGCAGCGGGTGCTGGGGTGCCTGCGTCCTGCGGTGGTGGCCCTCATTGCCGCCGCCGGGGTATCCATTTTCCTGGAGGTGATGGGAAGCCCCTCCGCCCTCAATCCGGTGGGCATTGTTTTGACCCTGGCAGGCTTCGCGGCCCTGCGGAAGTGGAGGCTCAGCCCGGTGCTGGTGATGGTGCTTTGCGGCCTTTTGAACCTTGCCTGGGGACTGGCGGTATAAAATGCAAAAACCGCAGGTCAAGCCTGCGGTTTTGCACAAAAAAGAAGAGAGGAAAATGAAAAAGAGGAAAACGAAATATTGAATCTTAGTGACTATATCGTACCCCATAGATTTTAAGAAAAAAAGGGGATAGTTTTTAAGTTTGTATTAAGTTGCGTATAAGTGCATAAAAAAACCGCCCCGAGTATTCCCGGGACGGGCTACGAAGAGCCGAAGCTAATTGGGGAGGAAGGCTTGCAGCCGCTGCAAAAAGGCTTGCAGCTCCTCCTGGGAGCAATCCACCCATACCTTCTGGGGAAAGCGGTAGTCCAGGCTGAACATCCCCATAAAGTCTTTGCCGTCAATGCGTTGGGATTCATTTCCCACGGTCACCTGAAAGGGGCAGGTGCAGGCAATGTTCACAAACTCCTGCACATCCTGCAGGGAATGAAGCTGGATGGTAAATTCTCTCATACGGCAACTCCTGTGCTGTACAAAACCTGTTTTTTGGTTTATAATAGGCTGGCTGCCTGGAGCACAGGCGACTGACATAAATTATAGCAAATTTAATTTTATTCGCAATACACAAATTTTACGATTTTACTAAATACTCTATTCATAAATTGGTGGTAATCACAAATGACATTTGGCTTTTATACCTTGGGCTGCAAGGTGAATCAATACGAAACCCAGGCCATGGAGCAGCTGCTCCGGGAAATGGGCCATGAAATCCGCGCCTTCCAGGAGCCCTGCGACGGCTATATCATCAACACCTGCTCCGTCACCGCCGTGGCGGACCGGAAGAACCGAACCATCATCCGCCGCTGCCGCCGGGAGCACCCGCAGAGCATCATCGGCGTCTGCGGCTGCTACAGCCAGCACGAGGCCGGTGCCCTGGAGCCTCTGGGGGTGGACGTGGTGGGGGGCAGCAGCCAGCGGCAGGAATTTCTGGAGCAGATGATCCTGGCTCTGGAGAAGAAGCAGCCCCATCCGGTGCTGGACAACCCCATGGGCCGCCGGAGCTTTGAGGTGCTCCCCGCCGGAGGTCTGGAGGGCCGCACCCGGGCCATGGTGAAGGTGCAGGACGGCTGCGTGAATTTCTGCACCTACTGCATCATTCCCTATACCAGAGGGCCGGTGCGCTCTGCCCCTTTGTCTTTGGCAGTGGAGCAGGCAAAGGAGCTTCAAGGCCAGGGCTACCGGGAATTGGTGATTACCGGCATCGAGATTGCCTCCTGGGGGGTAGATTTGCCTGGCAAGCCTCCGGTCACGGAGCTGATTGAAGGGATTTGCCGGGCGGTGCCGGAAATGCGGGTGCGGCTGGGCTCTCTGGAGCCCCGGATTGTGACGGAGGACTTCTGCCGTCGCCTTCAGGCCCTTCCCAACCTGTGTCCCCAGTTCCACCTGTCCCTCCAATCCGGCTGCGACACGGTACTCCAGCGGATGCATCGGAAGTACGATACCGCCCGGTATTTGCAGAGCGTAAACCTGCTGAAAGCCCACTTCCCCGGCTGCGCCATCACCACGGATCTGATTGTGGCCTTCCCCGGAGAGACGGAGGCGGAATTTGCCCAAAGCCTTGCCTTCATTCAGGAATGTGGCTTCGCCGATATGCACATCTTCCCCTACTCCCGCCGCCCCGGCACCCCGGCGGACAAAATGCCCGGGCAGCTGCCCAACGCGGTCAAGGAGGAACGGAGCCGGGAAGCCATCCAGGTGGCAGAGGAAATGTCCCTTGCTTACCGGAAGGCTATGGAAGGCACCGTGATGCCGGTGCTGTTTGAGGAAGCCGAGGGAGAATACTACACCGGCCACGCACCAAATTATGTAAAGTTCTACGTTCCGGGGGAGGATTTGCACAACACCATCCGTCCGGTTCTCGTGGCAGCTCCCTACCGGGACGGGGTTCTGGGAGAGCTTTTGTAAGGCGTTTGCAAAAAATTTAATTTTTTTGCAAGACAAAGGCGCTTTTCTGTGCTATACTATAAACTGATATTCTATGTTCACTGAAGGAGGCGTTTCCTTTGAAATATTGGCGAGGTTACTTAGTGGCGCTGCTGCTGTTTCTGGGTGCCTGGGGACTGAATCTGTTTGCATCCTCCCATCAGGCGCTGATGGATACCTTTTACCCCTATGTGACCCGGCTGCTGCTGGACTCCCTGGGTCAGTGGAGCGGCGGCGTGGATTTCTGCCTGTGGCAGCTGCTGCTTCTGGCCTTTGTGGTAGCGGTGCTGGCAGCGGTGGTGCTGATGTTTATACTCCGGTGGAACCCCATTCAGGTGGCCGGCTGGGTGCTGGCGGTGGTGGCTCTCGTAAACCTGCTGAACACCGGCCTGTACGGCCTGAATCAGTACACCGGTTCCATCGCTGACGATTTGCGTCTGCCCAACGAGCCCTATGCGGTGACGGATCTGCAAACCGCCGTCACCTACTTCCGGGACAAGGCCAACGAGCTGTCCTCCGCCGGAAGCCAGGCTTCGGATTTTGAAACCCTGGCAGAAAAGGCCGCAGACGGCTTCTACGTCATGGTCTATGAGCGCTCCGCCTCGGTGCTGGCAGGCAGCCGGCAGCCGGTGAAGGAGCTGGGCTGGGCGGATTACTACACCGGCAAGGGGGTCACCGGCGTCACCGTGGGCTTAACCGGCGAGGCCGCCGTCAATCCCAATGTGCCCCAGGCTATGCTGCCCTTTGCCATCTGCCGGGAGATGGCCCACAGAATGTGCATCGTCACCCCGGAGAACTCCGCCTTTGCGGCATTTCTCACCTGCGAGGCCAACCCGGATGCCCGGTTCCGTTACGCCGGATTCCTGGCGGCCTATGACTACTGCCTCCGGGCTCTGGAGAGCTTCGGCACCAGCAGCGCCCAGCAGATTATCCAGCAGGTGACCTCCGGTGCCAACACCCAGGTGACCCAGGATCTGGAGAGCTACCGCAGCTTCCTGAAGGAGGCTCCGGCGGAGGCGGACACGGTGTGCAACCTGCTGGTGAACTGGCACATCCAGTACGTGGTGCTGCCCAGCCAGGCAGAAGAGCCTCCCCTCTTTGACCCCACCGACGAAACCCAGGTGGATCTGAGCGGAATCCGTTCCGCCCCTGCCCAATGATGGCAGAGGCCCTGGCAACAGGGCTCCAGGAGCTGGGCCTTGACCTGGAGGCACCGGTGCAGCAGCAGCTGTGCCGCTTCGCCCAGGCGGTTCTGGACCAGAACCAGGTGATGAACCTCACCGCCATCACAGACCCCGACCAGGTGGCAAGGCTTCACCTGGTGGACAGCCTGACGGTGCTGAAAACCATGGATTTGGCGGGAAAGCGGGTAATCGACGTGGGCTGCGGTGCCGGGTTTCCCGGCGTGCCCCTGAAAATCGCCTGCCCCCGGATGGAGCTGACCCTGCTGGACTCCCTGGGAAAGCGGGTAAAATGGCTGCAATCCATTTTACCCCAGCTGGGTGTGGAGGCCCGGTGCGTGGCAGCCCGGGCAGAAGAAGCGGTAAGCACCTGCCGGGAGTCCTACGACATCGCCGCCAGCCGTGCCGTGGCAAGGCTGAATATCCTGCTGGAGCTCACCGCTCCCTTTGTGAAGGTAGGCGGCTATGTGCTGGCCATGAAGGGCACCGCCGCCCGGGAGGAGCTGGCAGAGGCGAAAAACGCCCTGAGCCGCCTGGGATTGCAGGTGGAGAAAATTCATGAGTTCCCCATGGGAGACACCTCCCACGGCGTCATCGTCCTGAAAAAGGTAAAACCCACCCCACCCCAGTACCCCCGCCGCTACGCCAAAATCAAGCAAAGTCCCCTGTAACAAACCAACGCCGCCTGTTACCAGGCGGCGTTTCACACATCAAACCCCGGATGGCCATTGACCATCCGGGGCTTTCATTATCTTACGTATTCAATGACCACCCGGCGGTTGGGCTCGGTGCCCACGGAGTGGGTGGTAATCCGGTCCATGTCCTGTAAGGTGGCGTGAACCAGGTGGCGCTCATAGGCGTTCATGGGCTCCAGGGTGGTGCGGCGGTGAGCCTTCAGCACCTGCTGAGCCTTCTTCCGGGCATACCGCCGGAGGGATTCCTCCCGCTTCTGCCGGTAGTCCTCTGCGTCCACGCTGATGCGGATATGTCCGTCCACGCTCCGGTTCACGGAGTAGTTGCACAGGTGCTGTAGCGCATCCAGGGTGTCGCCCCGGCGGCCAATCAGGTAGCCCAGATCCTCGCCGGTAAGCTCCACCCGATAGGAATCCTCCCCATCCTTCCAGGCATGGGGGACGGCGGCGGAGCCCATATGCTCCAGCAGGCCCTTCAGGAATACCTCAATCTTCTCCTCCACGGAGCCGGGGGCGGCGGGCACAAACTCCCGGGGCGCCTTGGGGGCTTCCACCTTGGGCTCCTTGGGAGCCTTGGGAGCTTCCACCTTGGGGGCCTTGGGCGGCTTGGGGGCCTCTGCCTTCTGGGGCTTGGGAGCCTCAGGCTTCTTTACCTCCTGCTTGGGCACTTCCTGCTGGGGAACCTGGGGCTTCTGCACCGGGGCAGCGGCCTTGGGCTTGGAGCGGGAGGCGGAGGACAGGGCGGACTTGGGAGCCTGGGGGGCGGGGTCCGGAGCCTCGTAGGTCACCTGCACCTTGGCAGGCTGGGCGCCGAAGCCCAAAAAGCCGGACTTGGCCTGGGCCAGCACCTGAACGGAAACGCTGTCCCGATCCAGACCCAGCTGGGTCAGCGCAGACGCAATGGCAAGCTCAATGGTCTTGCCGGTAGCAACAAGGGTTTTTTCCATGGCTTAATCCTCTCTGTGATAGCGGTTGGGGTCATATGCCCGGCCCTTGCAGTAGGGACGGCTGGGGATTCCGGAAAGGGAGGTATCCTTCTTCTCCGGCTCGTCCAGAATAATGCCCCGCTTGGCGGCATACTCCCGCTGGGCAGCGGCCTTGGCAGCAGCTTCCTCCCGCTGCTGGGCCTTCTGCAGCTTCTTTTTGCTGGTGTTCTCGGTGATGCCGTCGGGATTCTCCGCCCGCTTCTGGGCACGGAGCCGCTCCTTCTCCATCTCCAGCCGCTCCTCTTCCAGAGCACGCTTCAGACGCTCGGCGTCCTCTGCATCGTAAATCTTCCGATACTTGGCGGTGAGGTAGGCATCGCTGACGGTGGAGACAACACCCTGAATGAACCAGTACAAGCTCAGGGCCGCAGGGACGGTAAAGCCAATCCACAGGGTCATGAGGGGCATGATATACATCATGGTCTTGTTGGTCTTGTTCATCTGGGATTCCTTGGCGGCTTCCTGGTCCTGGATGCCCTTCTCGTTGGTGACGAGAGAGTTGTTCATCTTCTGCATCACGAACATGCTCACAAACTGAGAGGCAACGGACAGCACAGGCATGAGAAGCAGGCCCCAGTTGGCCCAGCCGAAGTTATCCCAGTTCCAGATGGCAATGTTGGGAATCCTGGCCAGGTCAATGCCCAGGAACTGGAAGTTCAGACCCTCCAGGGTCTGGGGGTTGGAAACAATGCCCTTGAGTTCCTCTGCAAACCGGGGAAGCAAGGGAGCGGCCAGCATCTGCTCATAATACAGGTTGCCGCTGTTCACCAGGTCGGGCATAGCCTCCTTGATGGTGTTCATAATGGCGGAGGTAGTCTCCAGGCTTTCGTGGAGCATGTAGATGATGGGCTGCCGGACGACGGCGTAAAGGGGCAGCAGCACCAGAAGGGGCAGCAGGCTCCACAGGCAGCCGCCGGTCATGGACACGCCTTCCTTCTTGTAAAGCTCCTGGATAGCCGTGTTCATTTTCTGCTGATCGTTGGCGTACTTCTCCCGGATGAGGTTCATCTGGGGGGTAAGCCGGGACATTTTCATGGTGCTTTTCTTACCCTTGGCAGAGGCAGGCATCAGCACCAGCTTCACCAGAATGGCAAAGAGAATCAGGGCAAGGCCATAGCTGGAGGTGAGCTGATACAGCCAGCCCAGCAGATACCCAAAGGGAATGGTAATCAGGTCAGATAGTTGGAATGCAAGAATCATTTCGTTTCCTCCTCAGGGAACGGGGTCGTAGGGGTCGCCCTTATAGAAGGGATGGCAGCGCAGAAGCCGCCGCAGGGCCAAATAACCGCCCTTCAAAGCCCCGTACTTGTTGATGGCTTCGTAAGCGTATTGGGAACAGGTAGGAATAAATCGGCACCGAGGGGGGCAATAGGGAGAGATGCCCCGGCGATAAAACCGGATGGCAGCCAGCAGCAGCTTTTTCATGCTTCCTCCCGCCGGAGAAGCCCGGCTCTTTCACACAAAGAAAGGTAGCTCTGGGTGAGCTTTCCAAAGTCGGCGCCGATGCACCGGCTCCGGGCTACCACCACAATGTCCCAGCCGGGGGTGAACCGTTCCTCGTTGAGGCGGTACACTTCCCGCAGACGGCGGCGGACACGGTTGCGCACCACCGCATGACCCAGCTTCTTGCTGACGGTGATGCCCACCCGGTTGATTCCCAGGGAATTTTTCCGGGCGTACAGGACTAAATACCCGTTGCCCTGACCGGAGGTGTGGTACAGCCGCCGGAAAATGTGGTTGAGCTTTAAGGCACAGGAATATTTCATGGTTTTCCCTCCCGGGGTGCAATAAAAAGGGAGCGGGGCGAATTTGCCATTCGCCCCGCATGGACTCCCGTTTCGCTATGAGCGAGTATACACTTGCGTCGCCCGCTTGCGGCTGCCAGATCAGGCAGACAGAACCTTGCGGCCCTTGGCACGGCGGCGGGCAAGAACCTTCCGGCCGTTGGAAGTAGCCATTCTCTGCCGGAAACCGTGAACCTTGGAACGGTGACGGCGGCTGGGCTGATAGGTACGCTTCATGGGTGGACACCTCCTGTCAAATCACTTATGCTCGACAGCCGGAGGGCTGCAGCAACACAGAATTTCTGACTGTACATAGTCATACCCCTACATTATAACGGGAAAACCCACCAAGGTCAACAGTTATTTTAACTTTTTTCCGGGTTTTGACCATTTTCCCCCTGGGCATTCAGGGGGTCCACCACAATATCCTTGTAGGGATTGGCCAGCACCGTCCGGTAGGTGTGGTAAATCACCATGCCGGGCTTGCCCCCGGGGGTCTTTTTCACCTGCTTCACAGGGGTCACATCCACCGGCACATTCTGACCGTTCCGGGCTTCTGAATAGTAGGCCGCCAGCTGGGCCGCCTGGGTGACAGTGTCGTCATCCGGGGTGGTGCCGCCGCAGGAGATAATCACATGGCTGCCGTGAACCTTCTGGGCGTGGAGCCACAGGTCGTCCTTCCGGGCGGCCTTGAAGGTCAGCTCCTCGTTCTGCCGGTTGTTCCGGCCCACATAGATGGGGTAGCCACCCGTGGATTCAAAACGCATGGGGGCAAGCTTTTTGGCTTTCATCCGCTTTTTCCCGGCGTCGGGCCGGACATAGCCCCCGGCCTGGAGCTCCTGGCGGATATCCTCCAGAGCGGCATCGGAATCCGCCCGGCTCAACTCCTCCAATACGCTTTGGAGATATGCCTTTTCCACCTTTCCCAGCTCCAGCTGATGGGTCAGCTCCTTCTGGGCGTTTTTCATCCGGGTGTAATCCTTATAATACTTGGCGGCGTTCTCCTGGGGGGACAGCAAGGGAGACAGGGACACGGTAATGACCTTCATGTCCGGGTCGTAGAAGTCCTCCACCTCCACCTGGGTCTGGCCCTTTTTCATCCGGTGGATGTTGGCGGTGAGGATGTCCCCCAGCTGCCGCAGCCGCTCCCGGTCATAGGTGGCCGCCAGCTCCTTCTCCTGGATGGCCATTTTCCGGGTCACCCGCTGGGCAAGATTCTGCAAGGTTTTCCGCAGGCTCTGGGTTTTCTGACCCATGGCGTCCTGCTGCTCCCGCAGCACATAGGCCATGTCCAGCAGCTCACCGAAGGACTCCGCCTTCTGACAAGACCCATACTGATGGATGGGACAGAATGCAAACTGCTTGGGGTTCCCCTGGGCATCCGGGGTGTACCAGGGCTCCGGGTTTGTGAGATACCGGGAGAAAAAGGCAAAAAGGGCTTGGGAAAGGGCCGCCTTGTCCGCCCCTTCCAGCCGGGCCTCCGTATCCCCGGCGGCGTACAGCGCCGCCTCCCGGCACACTAAGGCAGATAGTCCCCCCAGATTGTCCATCAGCCGCTGGGACAGCAAATCCGCCCCGGAAGCGGTGAGGATTTCCTGAAAATCCCCCTGGGTCAGCGCCGCCGGGTCTTTCTTTTCCACCGGCTCCGGCAGCTGGTAGTAAAGCCCGGGAAGGGCCGGGCGTTTGATGGCTCCGTCAATGCCGATGCGCCGCAGGCAGTCCAGAATCCTGCCGTCCTGTCCCAGAAGATAGAGATTGCAGGTTCTGCCCATAAGCTCCGCCGTCAGCCGCTTCTGGGTAGGGTCTCCCAGCTCGTCGGTGCAGGAGAAGGTGAAGGTGACGCACCGCTCCATGGGAAGCTGGGAGATTTCCTCCAGCCTGGCTCCCAGCAGGTGCTTTCGCAGGAGCATACAGAACATGGGAGGCTCCTGGGGATTTTCCGGGCTGGTCTGGGTGAGGTACAGCCGGGGAGCTGCCGGGTTGGGAGCCAGCAGCAGCTTATAGCGTCCCGTCTGACCTTTCAGAAGCAGAATCACCTGGTCTCTTCCCGGCTGGTAGATCTTCTCCACCCGGGCGCCCAGGGTTTTCTCCCGGATTTCCTTTAAGACCGCGGTCAGAAAATATGCGTCAAATGCCATGGTTTTCCTCCTTCAGGGCCTCCAGCCCTAAGAAAAATAGCTCGTTCAGCCGCTGGGTTCTTCCCAGCAGGTACAGCGCCCCAAAGAGGGCTTCCAGCCCGGTAGCCCTTGCGTACTCTGCCCGGCTGGCAGCCTTGGGGGCAGCGTGGGTGTGGGCGTTCTTTCCCCGGCGGTAGAAGCCCAGCTCCTCCTCCGTCAGATGGGGAAGAAGGGCCTCCGCCACCGCCGCCTGGGTGCCGGCCTTCACCAGGTCCACCGTGTCCCGGTGGAGCCGCAGCACCGTTTTCTCCCCCCGGCAGCACAGATAGCTCCGGCACAAAAGCTCATATACTCCGTCCCCCATATGGGCCAGCCCCAGATTGGAGATGGCATTCACCTGCTGGGGGGTAAACTGCAATGCAAAAAGATTTTCCATAGGTTTGCCTCAACTTAAAGTTTATCAGGTTTCATAGGGAAGCTCTGAATAAATAGGCAAGAGCTGGCAGCGAGAGATTTTTTGTCAGACAAAAGAATGGAAAACAGGGGAATACTGTATGTATTTCCTGTTTTTCATTCTGCATGGCTGGCGAAAAAGATCCGCTGTCCAGCCGCAGACGATTTGTTCAGAGATTCCATAGTAGCAGATTTTTTCCCCGCTGTCAAACCGCCTGTAAACAAACCGTAAATTTTCCCGGAAAATAGTTGAAAAGTCGCCAAATTACCCTATAATATATAAAAACGATTTATTAGGGATGGGATTTTATGAAAACTTCCGGATTCTTTCAGCGGCTGAGCCAGAGCCTCCAGCGCTTCATGGCAGGCCGCTATGGGACGGATAAGCTGAATCTGACCATACTCATCACCGGTGTGGTCACCAGCATCTTGTCCTCCCTCATGCCCTGGGTGGGCGTAAAGCTTATTTTGTTGTTTTTATCCTACATTCTGCTGTTTCTGGCTATTTTCCGCACCTTTTCCCGGAACACCTATCGGCGATACGAGGAAAACCGGAAATTTTTAATGTTTTTCCAGCGGCTCCGGGACCGGGATCACCGGTATTTTTACTGCCCCCGCTGCCGCCAGCAGGTCCGTGTCCCCCGGGGCAAAGGCACCATCGCCATCACCTGTCCCAAATGCCGTGAAAAGTTTATAAAGAAAACCTGACCGGCGGCGAGTCGTCGCTGACAATTTCGCACGCCGGGGTGCCCCCGGTGGCAATGCGCACGGCAACTTTCTACTACTCGTTACTGCCCTGACCCGCCCGGTATCGGCGCCCCGTCCAAAGCCCCCCTTGTCAAAGGGGGGGTGCCTCGGCTTGCCGAGGCGGGGGGATTCCCCAGGCGAAGCCTGGGAACTTCTTACCTATTACCTATTCACTATTCACTAAAAAGCTTTCCCTTTTCCACATAGGTTGGTACTTTGAAGAAGTGCCAACTGTGAATCCCTCAGTCACGCCTCCGGCGTGCCAGCTCCCAAAGGCCGGGAGCCTTTTTATGCCCGGGATCGTTACTGCGGCGGAAAGTGAGATATAGAAAAATCCCCCGGCCTTTGGGCCGGGGGATCACTGTTTATTTCTGGTTGGCCATTTCCTTCAGCGCGTCCTTGCGGCTGAAGTTGGCGCGGCCCTTCTCGTCGAAGCCCATGAACTTCACCCAGGTCATGTCGCCCAGGTTCAGCACGTCCTCCACCTTCTCTACCCGGTGGTTCTCCAGCTTGGAGATGTGCACCATGCCGTCATGACCGGGGGCAATCTCCACGAAGGCGCCGATGGGCAGAATCCGAACCACCTTGCCGTAGTACAGCTTGCCCACCTCAGGCACGAAGCAGATGTCGTCCACCATCTTCTTGGCGGCGTAGGCAGCGGCAGAGTCCACAGCGGAGATGAACACGGAGCCGTCGTCGTCAATGTCCACCTTGGCGCCGGTGTCGGCACAGATCTTCTGGATGGTCTTTCCGCCGGAGCCGATGACCTCCCGGATCTTCTCCACGGGAATCTTCAGGCTCAGCATCTTGGGGGCGTACTCGGAAACCTCAGGCCGGGGTGCGGCGATGCAGGGCAGCATTACCTGCTCCAGAATCTCCATACGGGCCACACGGCAGCGCTCCAGAGCGTCGGCCACGATTTCCATGGTCAGGCCCTTGTTCTTCAGGTCCATCTGGATGGCGGTGATACCCTCGCTGGTACCGGCCACCTTGAAGTCCATCTCGCCGTGGAAGTCCTCCACGCCCTGGATGTCGGTGAAGGTTCTCCACTCACCGGTCTCCTGGTCGGTAATCAGGCCGCAGGAAATACCGGCAACAGGACGGCGGATCGGCACACCGGCGTCCATCAGAGCCAGGGTAGAGCCGCAGATGGAGCCCTGGGAGGTGGAACCGTTGGAGGACAGCACCTCGGACACCACACGGATGGCGTAGGGGAACTCCTCCACGGAGGGGATCACAGGCAGCAGAGCCTTCTCAGCCAGAGCGCCGTGACCAATCTCCCGGCGGGAGGTGGAGCGGGCAGCCCGGGCCTCACCGGTGGAGAAGGCGGGGAAGTTGTAGTGGTGGATATACCGCTTGGTATCCTCGGGGTAGATGGTGTCCAGCTTCTGGGCGGCGGACAGGGTGTTCAGGGTGCAGATGCTCAGCACCTGGGTCTGACCACGGGAGAACAGGCCGGAGCCGTGTACCCGGGGCAGCACGCCGACCTCGGCGTCCAGGGGACGGATTTCGTCCATGGAGCGGCCGTCCACACGCTTGCCGGCCAGCAGCCACTTCTTGACCACCTTCTTCTGCATCTTGTAGAGGCAGACCTCGATGTGGGTTTCAAAGTCCTCGTACTTCTCGCCGAACTTCTCAGCAAAGTCCAGCCGGGCGGCGGTGAGCCGCTCCTCCCGCACATTCTTGTCGGGAGTGTCCAGGGCGTACTCGATCTGGTCCAGGCCGTAAGCCATCAGATCGTCCAGCAGCTCGTGGTTCACGGCGGCCTTCTCGAAGGTGAACTTGGGCTTGCCAATCTCCGCCACGATGCCATTGATGAACTTCACGATCTCCATGTTGGTCTCGTGGGCAATGCGGATGGCCTCCAGCACCACAGCCTCGGGAGCCTCGTTGGCCTCGGTCTCGATCATCACGATCTTCTCGAAGGTGGAGGAGATGCACACGAAGCAGTCGGCAGCCTCCCGCTGGTCGGCGGAGGGGTTAATGATATACTTGTCCCCCAGGTGAGCAACGTTGGTGGTAGCCACAGGTCCGTTCCAGGGCACATCGGAAGTGGCGATGGCGATGGAAGCGCCCAGGGAAGCCACGATCTCCACAGGGTTGTCGTAGTCGTTGGCAAGGACGGTGCAGGTCACCACGGTGTCGTTCCGCAGCTCCTCGTCAAAGAGGGGACGCATGGGCCGGTCGATAATCCGGCTGTTCAGGATGCCCCGCTCGGAGGGCTTGCCCTCCCGGCGGTTGAAGGAGCCGGGAATCCGGCCCACGGAGTACATCCGCTCCTCAAACTCGATGGTTAAGGGGAAGTAGTCGATGCCGGCCTTGGGGATGGGGTTGCTGGTGCAGGTCACCAGAACCACGGTGTCGCCGTAACGGCAGATGCACTCGGCGTTGGCCAGCTCTGCCACCTTGCCGGTTTCCACGGTAAAGGTGCGGCCGCCGATTTCGGTTTCGTAAATGTGGTGATTGGGATACTGTTTACGGGTAATCATCGTATAACCTCCTGTATTTTTGATTTGGCGGGAGGTTTAGCACTTGAAACTGAAGCCCCCTTGCGGCCCCACTTTCAACTGCTAAAAGCTCCCAATTTTTGGAAAAAAGGGCGACGAATACCGTCGCCCTTTTCGTTCTTACTTACGAATGCCCAGCTTGGCAATGATGGCACGATAACGGTTGATGTCCTTTCTGGCCAGATAGTCCAGCATGTTACGGCGCTTACCAACCATCATGAGCAGACCACGACGGGAGTGGTTGTCGTGCTTGTGCACCCGCAGGTGATCGGTCAGCTCGTTGATACGGGCAGTGAGGATGGCGATCTGAACCTCGGGAGAACCGGTGTCGCCCTCGTGGGTAGCGTTGTCCAGAATGACCTGGGTCTTCTTTTCCTTCTGAATCATGGTAATTTCCACCTTTCAATGTGTTTACCCGGAAGCCAAGTAGGGGCGCAGTGGAATCCCCGGAGGGTTTCTCCCACAACTGAGCAACGGGCCAAAATTTATGCCGGTCATAACCAGCCTGAAAATTATATCATGGTTTTCCCCAAATGTAAAGGGAAATATTCACTTTTTCCCGAAGAATTCCTGGGTCTGCCGGGCATTTTTCAGGATTTCCTCCTGCAATGCCTCCAAAGAGGGGAATTTTTTCTCCGGGCGGAGGAACTTGTAAAATTCAAGGCAGAGGGTTTCTCCGTAAATGTCGCCTTCAAAACCCAGAAGCCAGGGCTCCACGGTGACGGTTTTGCCCCTCACGGTGGGGCGGCAGCCCACGTTGGTCACCGCCGGATACCACTGTCCCTGCACTTTTGCCTTGCAGGCGTAAACCCCGAACCGGGGACAGATGACCCCCTGGGGAAGGGCCAGGTTGGCGGTGGGAATCCCCAGGGTTCTGCCCAGCTGCTGCCCGGAAATCACCTGCCCCGTAAGCACATGGGGGTGGCCCAGAAATTCCACGGCCTTCTCCATCTCCCCGGCCTCCAGAAGGCTCCGGATATGGGTGGAGGAAATGACCACCCCGGCATAGGTGCGCTGGCGCACCACATAGCAGGGAATCCGGGCCTTGGCGGCAGCCTCCCGCAGCAGGGCAGCGTTCCCCTCTCCCCGGCGGCCGAAGGTAAAGTCCTCCCCGCACACAAGGCCGGCGGCGCCGTAGTCTGCAAGGAGCATTTGGAAAAAGTCCTGCCAGGGCATATTCATCATTTCCCGGTCAAAGGGCAGGGTCACCACCTGCTCCACCCCGCCCAGCTGCTGCAAAAGGAGCTTTCGGTCCTGGGGGGAGTTGATAAAGGGGGGCGTTTTCCCCAGCACCAGGGTATCCGGGTGGGCAGAAAAGGTCACCACCCCGGTTTTCGCCCCGGTCTCCGCCGCCAAATCCTTGCAGGCAGCCAGCAGGGCCTGATGCCCCAGATGCACCCCGTCAAAAAATCCCAGGGCGTAAATTGTTTTATCTTCTCTCATGCGTTCTCCCACGGGCAGCGCCCACTTCTTCCCTATTCCCTATTCCCTATTCCTTATTCCCTAAAAAGGCCCGGTATCGTTACTGCGGTAGTAGTCGAAGTACCGCACCAAAGCCCCCCTGGCCATTGTGGGGGTGCCTCGGCTTGCCGAGGCGGGGGGATAAAAGGCTGGCAAGTTTCCACATGGGTCTGTACTTTGGGAAAAGTGCCTGCTGTAATCCCTCAGTCACGCCTACGGCGTGCCAGCTCCCTTTGGCAAGGGAGCCGCGGGCAATGCCCGCAGACAATGCGCACGGCAGCTTTCTTCTACTCGTTACTTCCCTGACCCGCCCGGGCGGCGAGTCGCCGCTGACGATTTCGCACCGGGCTGGTCTGTAGTCGTTTTTGCCCTGACCCGCCCGGTATCGTTACTGCGGTGGTAATCGTGCTTGATTTATACAGCAAAAAAGCTCTTCACGGTGGTCATGGTGCCTTTTTCCACGGCGGCCAGCATGAGGAACTCTCCCGACTGGCTGTAGGCCCGGTACTGTCCCTCGGGCAAGGTCACGGAAAAGGCATTGCCGTTGCGGCAGCGCTTTTCCTGGTTGGGGGTCAAGGTCACCGCCGGATACTTTGCAAACAGGCTGTCCACCGGCAGCAGATACCCCTCCGGGTTTTCGCACCCTGTCAGAGTCTCCAGGGTCACCGCCTGGGAAAGGTCATACTCCCCGGCCTGCACCCGGCGAAGGGCCGCCATGCAGCCGCCGCAGCCCAGAGCCTCCCCGATGTCCTTGCACAGTGTTCTAATATAGGTACCCTTGGAGCAGTGGACCCGAAGCCGGGCGGCTCTGCCGTCAAAGGCCAGACATTCCAGAGAAAAAATTGTGATTTTCCGGGGCTTTCGCTCTACTTCCTGGCCTTTTCTTGCCAAATCGTAGAGCTTTTGTCCGTTGACTTTAATGGCAGAGTACATAGGAGGAATCTGGGAAATCTCTCCCCGGAACCGGGAAAGTATATCTTCCAGCTCCTCCCGGGTGACGGAAACAGGACGCTTTTCCAGCACCCTTCCGGTCACGTCCTCCGTGTCGGTAATTGTCCCCAGAAGAAGCTCCGCCTCGTAGATTTTCTCTGCGTGTTCAAAAAACTCCACGCCCCGGGTGGCCCGGCCCACAAACACCGGAAGCACGCCGGTGGCCATAGGGTCTAAAGTTCCGCCGTGGCCAATCCGCCTTGTGCGGAACACCCCCCGGAGCTTGGACACCACATCCTGACTGGTCCAGTCCTGAGGCTTGTCCACAATCACAATGCCGTCCATTACAGCACTTCCTCCATGGCATTTCCCAGAGCCTGGGCAGCCTCCTCCAGAGACATTTTCATGAGACCTCCGGCAGCACCCTTGTGTCCGCCGCCGCCGAACCGACTGCAAACCGCCGCCGCATCGTATCCCGGCACCGCCCGGACGGAAATTTTAATCCGGTTTTCCCCATCCTCCCGGAGGGTGGCCGCCATCTTCACCCCTTCAATGGTCCGGGGGAAGCCGGAGATATTCTCCAGATCATCCTCCTGGAGACCCAGTTCCTCCTCCACGGCCTTGGGCAAGGCGCAGACCACGCCCTTGCCCCCTTTCAGGAACCGGGCGTGCTCCACCAGCCAGCCTTGCAGCCGGAGCCGTCCCAGGGAGTTGGTTTCAAACAGCTCCTGGGTGATTTCGTGAAGCCGATTGCTCTTTTCAGCGCAGGCCGCCGCCACCTGGAAGCTGTGGGCGGTGGTGTTGGCGTAGCGGAAGCAGCCGGTGTCCGTGGACACGGCGGTAAAGAGGGCCTCTGCCATAGGGGCATCCAGCTCCGCACCCATAAGCTTCAGCACATCGTAAACCACCTCTCCGGTGGCAGCGGAAGCTGCATCCACCAGTTCCATGGGGGTAAAGGAGGTGGCGGTGCCGTGGTGGTCAATCCGCAGGGTGATTTTCTCCTGAAAAGGGGCAAATTCCTCCGGCAGCATGGAAGGGGACGCCACGTCCACCGACACATAAAACCCATTCTCATCCGGGGTTTTTGTGGTCAGGCCCTCATGCAAAGGGGCATATTTGGGGGTAATCTGGGGATTTTCCAGAATATAAGCGGTTTTCCCCAGCTGCCGCAGGCCCCGGCACAGCACCGCCGCCGAGCCCAGGGTGTCACCGTCCGGGCGGCGATGGGTGAGAATCACCAGGGAAGTCTGCTTTTCCAGCAGCCGGGCGGTCTCAGCCCTCGTCAGCACCGTCGTCGTCATGGTTTACCTCCAGGGAACCTATGAGCTTCAGCATTTTGGCACCGTAGGTGATGGAGTCATCCTGCTCCCACACCAGCTCCGGGGTGTAGCGCAGCTGCAGGCTCTGGCCCAGCTCCCGCCGCAGGTAGCCTCCGGCGGACTTGAGGCCCTTCAGGGCATCCTGGGCCCGCTCCTCCTGCAAAAAGCTCACATAAATCTTGGCATACCGCAAATCCGGGGTGGTTTCCACATGGGTAATGGAAATCATGGTATCCTGCACCCGGGGGTCCTTGAGATTCCGCAGCAGGGCGGAAAGCTCCTTTTGAATTTCCTCGTTGATTCGTCCGATTCGATTGGACGCCATAGCTTACGCCTCCTTTTTCGATGTTAAGCAAACCCCCAGCCCCGATTTTCAGGGCTGGGGGATTCCGTTACAGTTTGATTTGCTCCATGGCGAAGCACTCAAAAATGTCGCCCTCTTTGATGTCGTTGAACTTGAGGATGCTCATGCCGCACTCATAGCCGGCAGTGACCTCCTTGGCAGCGTCCTTGAACCGCTGCAAGGAGCCAACCTCGCCCTCGTGGATGACGATGTTGTCCCGGAGCACCCGCACCTTGGCATCTCTTGTGACCTTGCCGTCCTTCACCATACAACCGGCGATGGTACCCACGGCGGAGACCTTGTAGGTCATACGCACCTCGGCGTGACCAATCACGACCTCCTGGAACTTGGGTGCCAGCATACCCTTCATGGCAGCCTCAATCTCGTCGATTGCATCGTAAATCACCCGGTAGTACCGGATATCCACCTTGGCCCGCTGACCGCTGGCCTGGGCGGCGGCGTCAGCCCGGACATTGAAGCCCACGATGATGGCCCCGGCAGTGGAGCCCAGGAGAATATCGGACTCGTTGATGGCACCCACGCCGGTGTGGATGACCTTCACCCGCACCTCGTCGTTGGACAGCTTCTCCAAAGAGGCCTTCACCGCCTCCGCAGAGCCCTGAACGTCCGCCTTCACAATCAGAGGCAGTTCCTTCATCTCCCCTTCCTGCATCTTGGCGAACAGGTTGTCGAGGGTGACCTTGGTCATGGCGTTGGCGGCTGCGTCCTTCTCAGCCTGACGCCGCTGCTCCACCAGTTCTCTTGCCATCCGCTCGTCGGTGACGGCGTTGAAATCGTCGCCGGGAGCAGGCACGTCACCAAGGCCGGTAATCTCCACAGGGGTGGAGGGGCCGGCGGTCTTGACGGTGCGGCCCTTGTCGTTGGTCATCACCCGGACACGGCCCACGGCGGTGCCGGCGATGATGATGTCGCCCTGATGCAAGGTGCCGTTCTGCACCAGCAGGGTGGCGATGGGGCCGCGGCTCTTGTCCAGCCGGGCTTCGATAACCGTACCCTTGGCACGGCGGTTGGGGTTGGCCTTCAGCTCCGCCACCTCGGCAGTGACCAGCACCATCTCCAGCAGCTCTTCCAGGCCGGTGCCCTTCTTGGCGGAGATGGGGCAGATGATGGTGTCGCCGCCCCACTCTTCGGGAATCAGGTCGTACTCCGTCAGCTGCTGCTTGATCCGGTCGGGGTTGGCCTCCGGCTTATCCATCTTGTTGATGGCAACGATAATGGGAATCTTTGCGGCCTTGGCATGGTTGATGGCCTCAATGGTCTGGGGCATAATGCCGTCGTCCGCTGCCACCACCAGGATGGCAATATCCGTACACATGGCGCCTCTTGCCCGCATGGAGGTAAAGGCGGCGTGGCCGGGGGTATCCAGGAAGGTGATGGACTGGCCATTGATGTCTACGGTGTAAGCACCGATGTGCTGGGTGATGCCGCCGGCCTCGCCGGAGGTCACGTTGGTTTTCCGGATGGCGTCCAAAAGGCTGGTCTTGCCGTGGTCAACGTGGCCCATAACCACCACAACCGGGCTTCTGGGCTGGAGCTCCTCGGCGGTGTCCACATGGTCGTCGATGATCCGCTCCTCGATGGTAACGGTGACCTCCTTCTCCACCTTGCAGCCCATTTCCGTGGCCACAAACTCGGCGGTGTCAAAGTCGATGGTCTGGTTGATGGCAGCCATCACGCCGTTTTTCATCAGCAGCTTGATGACCTCGCCGGCGGTCTTTTTCATCCGGCTGGCAAGCTCCCCTACGGTAATCTCCTCGGGAATCTTCACGGTGACAGGAGCCTTCCGGGCCACCTCCATCTGGAGACGGCGCATCTTCTCCTGCTCCTCGTTTCTTGCCTTGTTGCCCTTGAACTTGTTGTCCTTCTTGCTCTGCTGCTTGGACTTGCCGCCGCCAATGCGCTGCTTGCCGCCGGTGTAGTTCTGCACCCGCTCGGAAACCAGGCTGTCCACCCGGTCGTCAAAACGGGCGGAGTTTACCTGCACCGCAGAGGTGTCCACCACCCGGCGCTCCCGCTTCCGTTCCGGCTCCTTGGGCTTGGCAGGCTGCGCCGCCTGCTCCTTGGGCTCCTCCTTCTGGGGCTTGGGAGCCTCCGCCGGCTCCTCCTGCTTGGGGGCAGCCTTGGCCTGGGCCTGGAACACCTGCTCCAAAGAGGCAATCTGGTTGTGGCTGGTCATGTAGTCAAACACCACATTCAGCTCCTCCTCCGTCAGCACCTGGGTGTTGGACTTGGGCTTTTCATAATACTTGGAGATGATCTCCGTAATTTCCTTGGGGGCAACGGAAAAATCCGCCGCCACCTCCTTCAAACGATACTTAAGCATACTCATACACGCACCTCCAAAATCACTTCTTCTTATGCCCTTTTCCCATACGCACATTCCGCCGGTGGGCCTTCTGCTCCTGCTTCCGCTGGGCAAGGCGCTGCACCTGGCCTTCCAGGGCCTCCTGCTCCTGCCGGAGGGCCTCCGGCTGGTTCAGGGCCTGCAGAAAGGACAGGGCCAAAGCCGGGTCGGTGAGGGCTGCCAGAGCGAGGCTCTGCCGCCCCACTGCCTGACCCAGCTGGTCTTTGGAAAAAGGAATCTTCACACATATCTGATCTGTCCCCGCCACAAAGCTCTTGGCTCTGCGCCAGGTGTGGTCGGAGGCGTCGGCGGCGGCAATCACCAGCCGGGCTTTTCCAGCCCGGGCGGCAGCCCCTACCGGCTCCTCTCCCAGCTCAAGGCGCCCGGCCTTCCGGGACAGGGACAGGTAAAACAAAGCTTTATCCACGGCTTGCCCCCTCCATTTCTCTTGCCAGCAGGTCGTAGACCTCCTGGGAGATGGGGGTTTCCAGGCTCCGCTCCAGTGCCTTGGACTTCTGGGCCCGTTTCAGGCACTCCGGGTTGCAGCAAAGATAGGCACCCCGGCCGTTGACCTTACCGCCAAAATCCAGCCGCACAACCCCGTCGGTGCACCGCACCACCCGGATGAGCTCCTGCTTGGGCCTGCGCTCCCGGCAGCCCATACACTGCCGCTGAGGAATTTTTCTTTGCATCTGGCTGCCTCCTTTTCTGGGGTTAAGCTTCCTGCTCCGGCGCTTCCTCTACGGAGCTGGCAGGCTTGATGTCAATTTTGTAGCCGGTCAGCTTGGCGGCCAGGCGGGCGTTCTGACCCTCCTTGCCGATGGCCAGGGACAGCTGGTCATCAGGCACAATCACCCGGCAGGCCTTCTGGCCGGGGATCAGGGAAACGCTGACCACATCCGCAGGGCTAAGAGCAGCCTTCACATACTGGCAGGGATCCTCGCTCCACACCACAATGTCAATCTTCTCCCCGTGGAGCTCCTCCACCACGGCGCCTACACGGCCGCCTCTGGGGCCGACGCAGGCACCCACCGGATCCACGTCCTCCCGGACGGCCCGAACGGCAATCTTGCTCCGGGAACCGGGCTCCCGGGCGATGTTCCGAATCTCCACCAGACCCTCGGCGATTTCCGGGGTCTCCAGCTCAAAGAGCCGGCGCACCACATTGGGATGGGTGCGGGATACCTGGACCATGGGGCCCCGGGGGCTGCGGTGCACATCGATGACATACACCCGAATCAGGTCGCCGGGCTCATAGGTCTGGCCGGGAATCTGCTCGCTGAGGCGAAGCATGGCGTCATGCTGCTCCCCGCCCTGACCGATGCGGACGATCATATCCCCGGTGGGGTCCACCCGCAGCACGGTGCCGGTGAGCAGCTCCTGGGACTTGGAGGCGTAGTTGTCGTAGGTCGCTCCCCGCTCTGCCTCCCGGATGCCCTGAATCACCACCTGCTTGGCGGTCTGGGCGGCAATCCGGCCGAACTTCTGAATGTCGATGGGGATAATCACGGAGTCTCCCAGCTGCACATTGGGGTTGATCTTCCGGGCAGCGTCGATCTGGATTTCCAGAGCCAGATCCTCCGGCTCCTCCACCGCAGTCTTGATCTGGTGCATGGACAGGCCCTTCTCGCTCAAATCCACCACCACATTCTCACCGGGCACATCCCGGTGGTCCTCCCGGTCCTTCCGGTAGGCGTTGGTGAGGGCCTGCTTCAGCCGCTCCACCATATAGTTTACGGGAATCCCCTTCTGCTTTTCCAGCTCATTCAGGCTGGCGAAAATCTCAGCACCAATCTCTACCTTGGGCTCTTCCACTTTTTTCTTGGCTCTTGTGTTTCTTGCCATGTCGGTTTCTCCTCCTATCAGAATTCCACACGAAGCCGCACCAGGGCGACCTCGGACTTTTCAAAGGTAATGGTTTCCTTGCCGGCCTCCACCGTGACCTTGCCCTCTTCGTAGCCCCGGAGAATGCCGGGGATTTCCTTCAGGCCGTTTCTGGGACGGTAGAGCTTTACAAGGATGGGACTGCCCATGAATTTTTCAAAATCCCCGGGACGCTTCAAAGGCCGTTCCAGCCCGGCGGAGCACACCTCAAAGTGGTAGCTCTCGGGGATGGGGTCCTTCTCATCCAGGATGGGATCCACCGCCCGGGCGATGGCCTCGCAGTCATTGATATTCACGCCGCCCTCCTTGTCAATATACAGCCGGAGGAACCGCTCGGAGCCCTCCCGGACATATTCCACGTCCCAGAGGGAGCAGCCGTTGGCTTCCACAATCGGCTGGGCAAAGGAGGCAACCTGCTCGGTAATCTTCATAACAATACCCTTCTTTCAGTACAAAAGAGAGGGGCAGAACCCCTCTCTTTCCATCGTCAACTCTCAACATCCGTATTATAACACCCTGTATAGGATTTTGCAAGGGGTCAGGGGGACTTTTTCCGGGATTTTTTCAACATTTTTCCCGGGAATCCCGGATTTAACCCCCGCTGGGCAGGCCCTGGGTGTATTTATGGTCCCAATCGTCGTCAAAGAAGCCGGAGGCAGGGCTGCCCTTGGCCAAATCCTCCGCCAGCTCCCGAAGGGGCTGCACCCCTTCCAGTCCCTCCAGGTAAAACTCCGGCAGAGCCTCCGCCCCCAGCTGGGCGCCTAAGATAGCCCCGGTGACCGCCCCCACGGCGGAGGAGCGGCCGGAGTGATTCACGGAGAGAATCATGCCGGTGTCAAAGTCCCCATGGCAGGCAAGGCTTGCATACATGGCCCCTGCCAGGCACTGGTCGGCGGTCTGGCAGTGAAGGCTCTCCATGGCCTCCCGGCTGCCGGTTTTGTCCCCCTCCACCACCTGCAAGAGCATATCGGAAAGCCCTGCCGCCTGGGGAAACTCCCGGGAGAACTGCCCCTCCATGGCGGCAATGCTCTGGGAAAACTGCTGCTGCAAAGGAAGCTCCGGCTCCTGCAAAATCCCGGCGATGGTGTAGGAGAGCACCACAGAAGAGAGAATGGTCTCCGGGTTTCCGTGGGTCAGGGCCATGGTCTGGGCCGCCAGCACCCCCAAAAAGGCCGGGTCCATCCGCTCCGGCTGGAAGCTCAGTCCCAGGGCCACGGCGGTGGTGAGGGCTCCCGGGGCGGCATTCTGGTTCCGGGGACGGGAGGGGGTGCCCAGGGCCTCGGTGCGGAGGGTGTCCAGCATCCGGCTGTCCCAGCAGTGGCGGCGGCGAAACTCCGGCAGCCGGGACACCCAGCAAAGGGGCTTTTCCGGGTCCCGGTAAAACTGCTGGCTCCGGAGCCAGTCCTTCAGGGCAAGGGTAATATACCGCAGGTAGTATTCCCGCCGTCCCCGGGTGAGGGCCACCAAAAGGCCGTTGGCGATGTAGGCCGCCAGCTGGGTATAGGAGGACAGCTCCACCACGCCGTTGGCGATGTCATAGCCCAGAAGGCCGTTGGGGCCGTAGGCGGTCTGAATCTCCCGCCAGGACTTTTCGTCGATGGTGTAGCCCATGGCATCCCCCACCGCCAGACCCAGCAGGCATCCCTGGTAACGATTGACCTCTCTTTCCACCGGCACCCTCTCCTCTTTTTGTATCTTTTCCATATATTATATAGAAATCCCCGGAAAAATGCAAGATTTTTCAAAACACTCCTTCCAGTCCTTCCTCCAATTTCCAGCCTGATTTCCGGATTGAAACGGGAAATTCACAGAATATGTGTTGTCATTTCCCCCAAGATACGATAGAATAAAGAGAAGTCAACATAAAGGAGAAAATTATGAACTGGCTGGAAATTACCATCAATCCCCCTGCCGGGGAAGCGGAGGCCGTGGCGCAGGCTCTCACCGCCGGGGGGTTTTCCGAGTTTCTTCTGGAGGACCAGGAGGAATTTGAGACTTTTTTGCAGGAAAACAAAGCCTACTGGGATTACATTGACGAAGGCTTCCAGAACCGGCTGCAGGGTCTGTCCCGGATTCGGCTGTATCTGGAGGAGGATGACCAGGCCGGGCTTACCCGGCTGACCGCCCTTCTGGACGCCCTGGGGCTGAAGGCCCAGGCGGCAGCCCTGCCGGAGGAGAACTGGGAGGAGTCCTGGAAGGACAGCTATCCCCCCCAGCCTGTGGGCAAGCGCCTTCTGGTGCTGCCCTACTGGCTGGCGGACACCTGCCCGGAGGACAGGCTGCCGGTGATTCTGGACCCGGGTCTTACCTTCGGCACCGGTGCCCACCCCTCCACCCAGATGGTGATGGAGGCCATGGAGGAGGGGGTGCGTCCCGGGGACGCCTGCCTGGATTTGGGCAGCGGCAGCGGCATTTTGTCCATCACCGCCCTGCGGCTGGGGGCAAAGTCTGCCATCGGCGTGGACATCGACCCCAAGGCGGAGGACATTGCCCGGGAAAACGCCGCTTACAACGGCTTCTCCGCCCCGGCCTTCACCGCCCTGACCGGGAACGTGACGGCAGACACCGCCCTTATGGAGCGGCTGGCCGCCGGGAGCTACCGGGTGGTGCTGGTGAACATTGTGGCGGATGTGATTATCGCCCTTGCCCCGGTGCTGCCCCGGTTTTTGCAGCCCGACACCCGGCTTATCTGCTCCGGGATTCTTTCTGAGCGGCTGCCGGAGGTGGTGGCGGCTCTGGAGCAGGCTGGACTTACCGTTTTGCAGACCCGGGCCAAAGAGGAGTGGCGGTGCGTCATCGCCGGAAGGAGGCCCTTATGAAGATTCCTTACCGTACCCGGCAGCTGCTGAAGGGCATTGCCATCACCCTTCTGATTCTGGCGCTGATCGGCCTGGTAATCTGGGGACTGTGGATGCTGTGGCTGAGCCGGTTTGTGGTGTATACCCGGGACGAGGGGGCAAGGCTGGACTTTTCCCTGTCCCAGGAGATTTCCGAAGGGGAGCTGGCAGTGGAGCCGGAGAGTGTCCCCACCATCGGCATCTATTACAATGAAGGCGAGGACGCCATCACCGCCAACCAGCCCCTGGCCCAGCTGAACGGCTACTACATTACCCAGCAGGTGCTGGAAACAGAAAATTTTGACACCATCCTCAGCCAGGTGGAGGCCCTGCCCAAGGGCACCCCGGTGATGGTGGATGTAAAAAGCATCAAGGGCAGCTTCTTCTATGCGTCCTCCGTCAGCACCCAGCGCAACAGCGCCATTGACACGGAGGCCATGGAGCAGCTGATTACCCGCATGAACGAAAAGGGCCTGTACCTCATTGCCCGGCTGCCGGCTCTCCGGGACTTTTACTATGGCCTGGACCATGTGCCCGACGGCCTGCCCACCTCCGGGGGCTATCTGTGGATGGACGATGCCTCCTGCTACTGGCTCAACCCCGCCAGCGAGGGCACCCGGAACTATCTGGTGCAGCAGATTCAGGAGCTGCGCTCCAAAGGCTTTGACGAAGTGGTGCTGACGGACTTCTACTTCCCCGCCACCGACCAGATTGTATTCTCCGGGGACAAGTCCCAGACCCTGACGGAAACCGCCCAGCTTCTGGTGGACGCCTGCTGTAGTGACAGCTTTGCCCTTTCCTTTGTGAAGACCGGGGACTATACCCTCCCCACAGGCCGCACCCGGGTGTATCTGGAAGGGGTTGAAGCGGGAGATGCGGATCAGGCCGCCCAGGACAGCGGCGTGGCAGACACGGCGGTGAACCTGGTGTTCCTGGCCCAGAGCCACGACACCCGGTATGACACCTACGGCGTACTCAGACCCCTTGCCAGCGCCCACTAAGGAGAGACCATGAAACAGAAAACAAAGCTATACATAGAACTGGGGCTGGGTCTGCTGGTGGGACTGACTGCCCTGGTGGTGCTGGCAGTGGTACTGGTGCAAAACGCCCTGAAAGAGTCCGCCCAGGCGGAGACCACCCAGCCCACCACGGAAACCACCGTCGCCGCCCCCACCCTGCCCCCCAACCCCTACGGCCCGGAGGATTTCCGGGTGGAGGAAAACGGCTACATCACCTGCCTGACGGAAGATGCCCCCCATGGCATCGATGTCTCCGAATGGCAGGGAGACATTGACTGGCAGCAGGTGAAGGATTCCGGGGTAGAATTTGCCATCATCCGTCTGGGCTACCGCAGATCCGAGTCCGGGGAGCTGAGCACAGACGAAAAGGCTCTGGCCAATCTCCAGGGGGCCTCGGAGGCAGGGCTTCCCATAGGCGCCTACTTCTTCTCCCAGGCGATCTCCACCCAGGAGGCTCTGGAGGAGGCGGAGTATGCCCTGTCCCTGCTGGAGGGGTACACCCTGACCTATCCCCTCATCTACGACTGGGAGTACCTGGGGGAGGACGCCCGCACCGCAGATGTGGACGCCCGCACCCTTACAGACTGCATCAAGACCTTCTGCAGCCGGGTAGAGGCGGAAGGCTACCGGAGTATGATTTATTTCAACCCCCATTTCCACGAAAATGAGGTGCTGTACCTGGATGAACTGACGGACTACCACTTCTGGCTGGCCATGTACGACACCCGGATGGACTACCCCTATCAGATTGATATGTGGCAGTACTCCTGCACCGGCTCGGTGCCGGGAATTACCGGGGATGTGGACCTGAACCTATACCTGCCCCGAAAGCAGTAGGGCCGCACCTTGCAATGGGGAATATTTTGTGATAAAATACCAGAAAATTCAGAGAAAACGGGAAAGGAGTGGGCATATGAAGGGCTTCATGCGGATTGTGCTGGTGGCAGTGCTGGTTTTGCTCCTGGCGTTTCCGGCAGCGGCGGCCAGCTCCGCCTCCCAGGTGGAGAGCTTTCTCACCGTTGCCGCCGACGGCTCCTGCCAGGTGACCACCACCGTCACCCTCCATCTGGAGCAGACCCAGGGGGATTTGAGCTTCCCCATTCCCGCAGGGGCTGCCAACGTGACCCTCAACGGCTCCCGGGCCAAAACCACCTCGGGAGGCGACCGGCTGTACGTGGATTTGTCAAAGGCCTACGGCGGCGTCACCGGGGATATTTCCTTTACCCTCAACTATACGGTGTACGGTCTGGTGGAAGAAAACAGCGAGGGGATTCTGGAGCTGCGGCTGCCCCTTATGTCCGGTTTCGCCCTCCCGGTGGACACCATGGGCTTTTCCATTACCCTGCCGGGGGAGATTCCCGGCAGCCCCGCCTTCACCAGCGGATACTATCAGGCCAGCATTGAAAAATACCTGACCTATACCAAGGAAGGGGCCATGATCAAGGGCTCCACCACCCAGTCCCTCAAGGACCACGAGACCCTGCTCATGACCCTGGGGGTGTCCGACCAGATGTTTCCTCAGGTGTCCCGGCCGGTGCAGCGCACCTACCTGGACGACCTGGTTATAGGCGTCTGCGCCGCCCTGGCCCTTGCCTACTGGCTGATTTTCCTCCGGTGTCCCATTCCCTGGAAGAAGCACAGTACCTGCCCGCCCCAGGGCTACAGCGCCGGGCAGGCCGGCACGGTGCTGTTCCTCAAGCCCTGCGATTTGACCACCATGATTTTGTCCTGGGCTCAGCTGGGGTATCTGCACCTGCGGTACTCCCTGGACCGGGTGGTGGTCACAAAGCAGATGGATATGGGCAACGAGCGCAGCGGTTTTGAGCGGAAATGGTTCCGCAAGCTCTTTTCCAGAGGAGACACGGTCAGCACCGCCTCCAACTTCTATGTCCAGCTGGCCCAGGCAGTGGAAGCTCCCGGCGTTTCCGGGGGCGAGCTGCGGAAGGGCCGCCGGGGAAGCCTGAGAATTTTCCGGGGACTTCTGGCCCTTTTGGGGGTGGGTGCCGGCGTCAACATCGGCATTCCCCTTGCCAGCGGCGGCGTGCTGCAATGGGTGTGGGTGGCTGTCTTTGGCCTGGCCGGCGGGATTGCCGCCTGGAAAATGATTCCCTGGCTGTCCCACTTCTTCCTGAGAACCCCCGGTCAGGGCTGGCTGTGCCTGGCCGCCGCCGGGGTGCTGGCGGCCTTGGGCGCTTTTGCAGGAGAGACCCTTTCCGTATTCCTGGGCGTACTGGGGATTCTTCTGGGGGGTATCCTCTATGCCTGGGGCGGCAGACGGACGGAGGCAGGACTCCTTCTCCGGGAGGAGATTCTGGGCCTTCGCAGCTACCTGAGAAAGGGCGAGGTGCGGGGCACCGCCTCGGATCTGCGCCAGGACCCGGATTGCTTCTTTAATCTCCTGCCCTGGGCGCTGGCCCTGGGAGTAGACAAGGCCTTCGCCCGGAACATGGGGGGCCGGAAGCTGCCGGACTGTCCCTATGTGATTCTGGACAGACAGCTGTCCTATTCTCCTGACCAGTGGTGCCGCTTTTTCCGGCAGCTGGCAAAGGATATGGAGCGGCGGAAGGTGCAGCAGTCCCGGAGCTTTGTTTGGGAGCTTCTCTCCTCCCTCACCGGAAAACCCAAAAAGCGCCGCAGATAACAAGCCACGAAAAATCCCCCGGTTTTGCACCGCAAAACCGGGGGTCTTGATAGATTAAGGGCTCGTTGCAAAATAAAAGATTTGCAACGAGCCCTTTTTTCGCACCGCACCCCATAGCTCCCGACCGGAGGGAGCTGTCACGGCATAGCCGTGACTGAGGGAGCCAGCGGGCGGCAATCTGACGGTTTGCTTATAGGATGGTACTTGCTCATAACTGCCGATACGCTATGCCAATTTTACGAGGCGCTTCCTCCAATCGGCATAGGAAAAGGGATGGCTCTGAGAGGTACTATCTCCGGCAATCAGATTGGCTTTGCGCCCGCTGGCTCCCTCCGTCTTGGGGCTGCGCCCCAAGCCACCTCCCTCCCGGAGGGAGGTATATACGCCAACCTTTTCCATAATAACGACACCAAAAAATAAAAAATCAGAGCCTGTTGCAAAACACTTACCTTGCAACAGGCTCCTCTGTTTAACCGAAAAATTCTTTCAGATTGTCGAAGAACTTTTTCCGCTTGGGGCTGCTTTTCCCGTCCATGGACTCCTCCAGCTGCCGCAGCAGGTCCTTCTGCTCCCGGCTGAGGCGGGTGGGGGTCTCCACCGTCACCACGAAGCGGTGGTCGCCTCTTCTTCTGGGATTGTTCACCTGGGGGATGCCCTTGCCGGGGATTACGAACTGCCGTCCGGTCTGGGTGCCCTCCGGAATGGTGAAGGTGGTCTTGCCGTCCAGGGTGGGCACCTGGATTTCTGCACCCAGGGCTGCCTGGGTGAAGGTGATGGGCACCTCGCAGTACACGTCCATGCCGTCCCGCCGGAAAATGGGGTGGCGCTTGATGGTGATTTCCACCAGCACATCCCCGTTGGGGCCGCCGTTGCTGCCCACGCAGCCTTCTCCCGCTACCCGGATGGCCTGGCCCTGGTCGATACCGGCGGGAACCTTGACCTTGATCTTCTGGTTCCGGCGCACCTTGCCCTTGCCCCGGCAGGTGGTGCAGGGATTCTTGATGATCTTGCCCTTGCCGCCGCAGGTGGGACAGGTGGCAGTGGACTGGACCGCCATACCCATGAAGTTCTGGGTGGTGCGCACCTGGCCGGAGCCGTGGCAGTTGACACAGGTCTCCACCACGCCGTCGGCAGAGCCGGTGCCCTTACAGGCGGCGCAGTTTTCGATTCTCTGGACGGTAATCTCCTTCTCCACGCCGAAGGCCGCTTCCTCAAAGGTCAAATCCAGCCGGGCGCCTACATTTTCGCCCCGGCGGGGTGCGGTCTGGGTGCTTCCCCGGCTTCTGCCGCCGCCGAAAAATTCTCCGAAAATATCCCCGAAGTCCCCGAAGCCCCCAAATCCGCCGAAGCCGCCGCCAAAGCCGCTTCCGCCGCCGGCACTGCCGCCGTAGTTGGGGTCCACACCGGCGAAGCCGAACTGGTCGTACCGGGCCCGCTTGTCGCTGTCGGACAGCACCGCATAGGCCTCGCCAATCTCCTTGAACTTCTCCTCCGCCTGCTTATCCCCGGGGTTCCGGTCCGGGTGATACTTCATGGCGTTTTTCCGGTAGGCTTTTTTGATCTCCTCGGCGCTGGCATTTTTATCCACGCCCAGCACCTGATAATAGTCACGCTTTTCTTCCGCCATATGTTATACCTCACGCAATACGCTCAAAATGGGGGCGGCGTTGCTGCCGCCCCCAGGGGCTGATGTTTTATCAGTCTACGGTCTCGTAGTCCGCATCCACAACGCCGTCATCGCCGGCGCCGGGGTTGGGATTACCGCCCTCCTGCTGGGGAGCCGCATTCTTGTAGAGCTTCTCGGACACGGCGTAGAAGGCCTTCTGAACCTCCTCGGTGGCTTCCTTGATTGCAGCCACATCGGTGCCCTTGTTCACTTCCTTCAGCTTGTCAACAGCTGCCTGGATGCTGGCCTTCTCCTCTGCGGAAATCTTGTCGCCCAGCTCGCCCAGGGTCTTTTCCGTCTGGTAAGCCACCTGGTCGGCAGCGTTGTGGGCGTCCACTTCTTCCTTCCGGGCCTTATCCTCGGCGGCATACTGCTCAGCTTCCCGGACAGCCTTGTCGATGTCCTCCTGGCTCAGGTTGGTGGAGGCGGTAATGGCAATCTGCTGCTCCTTGCCGGTACCCAGGTCCTTGGCGGATACCTTCACAATGCCGTTGGCATCGATGTCGAAGGTAACCTCAATCTGGGGCACGCCACGGGGAGCGGGGGCAATGCCGGTGAGCTGGAAGCGGCCCAGGGTCTTGTTGTAAGCGGCCATCTCCCGCTCGCCCTGGAGCACATGAACCTCAACGGAGGTCTGGCCGTCAGCGGCGGTGGAGAAGATCTGGCTCTTCCGGGTGGGGATGGTGGTGTTCCGGTCGATGAGACGAGTGAACACGCCGCCCATGGTCTCAATGCCCAGGGACAGAGGCGTCACGTCCAGCAGCACCACGTCCTTCACATCGCCGGTGAGCACGCCGCCCTGAATGGCAGCGCCCACGGCAACGCACTCGTCGGGGTTGATGCCCTTGAAGCCTTCCTTGCCGGTGATGCCCTTCACGGCCTCCTGCACGGCGGGGATACGGGTGGAGCCGCCCACCAGCAGCACCTTGTTCAGGTCGCTGGGCTTCAGGCCTGCGTCGGACAGGGCCTGACGGACAGGCTTCATGGTCCGCTCCACCAGGTCGGCGGTCAGCTCATTGAACTTGGCACGGCTGATGGTCACGTCCAGGTGCTTGGGGCCGGTAGCGTCGGCGGTGATATAGGGCAGGTTTACGGTGGTGGAGGTCATGCCGGACAGCTCAATCTTGGCCTTCTCAGCAGCCTCCTTCAGGCGCTGCATAGCCACCTTATCGCGGCTCAGGTCCACGCCCTCGGTCTTCTTGAACTCGGAGACCAGGTAGTCCATGATTCTCTGGTCGAAGTCGTCGCCGCCCAGGTGGGTGTCACCGGCAGTAGCCAGCACTTCCACAATGCCGTCGCCGATTTCCAGGATGGACACGTCGAAGGTGCCGCCGCCCAGGTCGTACACCATGATCTTCTGCTCGCTCTCCTTGTCCAGGCCGTAGGCCAGGGCAGCGGCGGTGGGCTCGTTGATGATACGCTTCACATCCAGACCGGCAATCTTACCGGCGTCCTTGGTGGCCTGCCGCTGAGAGTCGGAGAAGTAAGCGGGGACGGTGATGACCGCCTCGGTAACAGGCTGGCCCAGGTAAGCCTCGGCGTCGGTCTTCAGCTTCTGCAGCACCATGGCGCTGATTTCCTGGGGGGTGTAGCCCTTGCCGTCGATGTCCACATGGTAGTTCTCGCCCATGTGACGCTTGATGGAAGACACAGTGCGCTCAGCGTTGGTCACAGCCTGACGCTTTGCCACCTGGCCCACCATACGCTCACCGGTCTTGGAGAAGGCCACCACGGAAGGGGTGGTACGGCCGCCCTCGGCGTTGGCGATGACAACGGGTTCGCCGCCTTCCAGCACGGCGACACAGGAATTGGTGGTTCCCAAATCGATACCAATAATCTTGCTCATAATTTCGTTCCTCCTATATGAATGAAAAGTTTATACAGAATTTCCTTAGTTTGCCACCTGAACCATGGCGAATCGCACGATTTTGTCTCCCATGCGGAAGCCCTTCTGGAACACCTGGGTGATGGTGTTCTCCGGGGTGTCCTCCTGCTGGGTGTGCATCACGGCGTTGTGGAGGTTGGGATCAAAAGCATCTCCCGGCTCTCCGAAAATCTCCACCCCCAGCTCGGTGAAAATCTTCACCAGCTGGGTCATGGTCATTTCCACGCCCTTTTTGTAGGCTTCATCCTGAGTAGGCTGGTTCAGCGCCCGCTCCAGGTTATCGTATACAGGCAAAAGCTTTGCCACCGCATCGGCTCTGCCGTTGGAATAGGACTGCTCCTTTTCACGGGTGGTGCGCTTGCGGAAGTTATCGTAGTCCGCAGCCAGCCGCAGGTAACTGTCGTGCTCGGCGTTGTACTTCTCCTCGAAGGGATTGACCTCTGCCGGAGCCTCCTCCTGGGCTTCCTGCGCCTCTACCTCCTGCTTTTCTTCCTGCTGAAGCTCCTGTTCTTCTTTCTTACATTTCTTAGCCACGCTTTACGCCTCCTGAGTTTCTGATTGGGGCTCCTGGCCCTGGGGCAGCTGGGACTGCTCCGGTTTTGCAAACATCTTGGAAAGGCTCTCGGCGAAGTAACTCAGTCTTGCCGTCACCTTTGCATAGTCCATACGGGTGGGGCCGACCACGCCGATCATGCCCTGCATCCCGTCGCCAATGTCAAATTTCGTTACCACCACGCTGGTGTCCTTCAGCTCCTGGGCCACATTCTCCGGCCCTACCAGCACCTGGGTGCCGTGGGCGTTCTGCATCACCGCCGGGAGATTGGAAAGGGCTTCCTCATCCAGAGTGGTCAGCACCTTCTGGGCCTTGCCCACATCCTGGTACTCCGGCTGTTCCAGAAGCCTCAGCTGTCCCGCCACCGCCACGTTGGTGCCGGCCTGCTGGGACAGGGTGTGGGTGGTAAACTCCATCACAACGGGAACCAGACTGGAGGCGGCGCCGGCGGCGTTCATCACCCGCTGGAGAAGCTCCGGGGTGAAGGCCTCTGCCATAATCCCTGTGAGGGTGGCATTTAAGACCGCTCCCAGGATTTTCAAATCTCCCTCGGTCACATTTACCGGCAGCTTGATGAGTTTATTCACCACCTGTTCGTTGGACAAAAGCAGCACCAGGATTGTGCTTCCCTGGCCTGCCAGAATCACATCGAACCGCTGCACCGTGACCCCCTTTTGCCGGGATGCCACAGAAATGGCCGGAAGATCCGTAGCCTGGCTTACCAATTTTGCTACCTTTTCCATCATTTTATCCACATGCTGCATCTTTTCCTCGATGGCATTGTTGATGGAACGGGTCTCATCCATGCTCAGGCGGTAGTCCGCCATCAGCTCATCCACATACAGCCGGTAACCGGCAGGGGAGGGAATCCGTCCTGCGCTGGTGTGGGGCTGCTCCAGATAGCCCATGGCGGTAAGCTCCGCCATTTCGTTGCGGATGGTTGCGGAGGAGTACTTCATATCCGGCAGCTCGGTCAGCGCCTTGGAGCCCACCGGCTCAGCGGTGCGGATATACAAATCCACCACAGACCGCAAGACCTTTTTCTTTCGCTCTGTCAGCTCCATGTTTCTCCTCCTTTCGCTTTAGCACTCCTTATCTTTGAGTGCTAAGCACACTATACACCCAAGTGCCAAAAAAGTCAAGGGGTCTAATTTTGAATTTATTGTTGCCGCGGGCGGGCAGTGCCCGCAGCCAATTTCGCACGGTGGCTTTCTACGATTCGTTACTTCCCTGACCCGCCCGGTATCGGCGGCTTGTCCGCCGAACTTATTCACTCTTCACTATTCACTGAAAACGCCCGGTATCGTTACCGAGCAAAATGGGGAACGAAAAAATCTGCACCATACACGCATTGACAGCGGCGGCACGCCGCCCCGCCCGGTATCGGCGGCTTGTCCGCCGAACTTATTCACTATTCACTCTTCACTATTCACTAAAAACGCCCGGTATCGTTACCGGGTGGTAGTGGATTCGCAGACCAAAGCCCCCCTGGCCATTGTGGGGGTGGTTTGGCGATAGCCAAACCGGGGGGATTCCCCAGTGTGGCAGGTTTCCACATGGGTTTGTACTTTCAAGAAGTGCCTGCTGTAAATCTCTCAGTCAAGGCTACGCCGTGCCAGCTCCCTTTCGCAAGGGAGCCTTTGGGAAACTCTGAATAAATCGTCTGCGGCTGGACAGCGGATCTTTTTCGCCATCCACGCAGAATGAAAAACAGGAAATACATACAGTATTCCACTGTTTTCCATTCTTTTGTCTGACGAAAAATCTCACGCTGCCAGCTCTTGCCAATTTATTCAGAGCTTCCTTTGGTTTTCCTTTCGATATTGGAAAAACTGCGGGAGAAGCCCCGGTTTTGGGGTCTCCCGCAGTTTGCTTTCTAATGGGTTTTGCCAATCAGTTCCCGGAAGATGGGAATACTCTTTTGAATCTTCTCATAGGGGACGCAGTAGCACAGCCGGCAGTAGCCGGGGCAGCCGAAGTCCTTTCCCGGGACGATGAGCAAGTCCTTTTCCTTTGCCCGCTGGCTGAAGGCCTCACCGTCTCCTTCCGGGGCCTTCACGAACAGGTAAAAGGCGCCCTGGGGCTTTGCCACCTGATACCCGGCTGCCACCAGGCCCTCATAGAGGGTACGGCGGTTTTTGTCGTAGCTCTCCAAATCCGGAGGAATCTGGGTGCACCGGGCAATCACCTTCTGGAAAAGGGACGGGGCGCACACATGGCCGATGGACCGGGCGGCGCCTGCCACGGCGGCGTACAGTGCCGCTCCGTCTGTGGCCTTCCGGGGCACATAGATATAGCCAATCCGCTCTCCCGGCAAAGACAGGGACTTGGAGTAGGAATAGCAGATAATGGTATCCCGGTAAATGGCGGGGACAAAGGGCACCTCCGTCCCATCGTACACCAGTTCCCGGTAGGGCTCATCGGACACAATATAAATAGGATGTCCATATTCCCGGCTCTTTTCTTCCAGCAGCGCTCCCAGCTTTTGGAGGGTCTCCCGGGAATAGACCACGCCGGAGGGGTTATTGGGGGAGTTGACAATCACCCCCTGGGTGTTTTTCGTCACCAGAGCCTCCAGGGCTTCCATGTCAATCTGGAAATCCGGCTCCTGGGCAGGCACCACCCCGAATTCCAGCCCCGATTCCTCCACAAAGGGGGCGTACTCGGGAAAATAAGGGGCGATGGCTAGAATCTTTCCCCCCGGCACCGCCAGAGCCCGGAACACCGCAATCAGCTCCGGGGCGGCACCGCAGCCCAGAAACAGCTCCTGGGGGGTTACGTCCCAGTCATAGCGCCGGTTCAGCTCCCGGGCGATGGCGTCTCTGGCTGCCATATCTCCCCCTGCGGGGGTGTAGCCGTGAACCTCCACGGAAGGGGTCTGCCGAAGGATCTCCCGGATGGCCTCCTCCACAGCCTGGGGGGCCGGAATGCTGGGGTTTCCCAGGGAAAAGTCCAGCACATTTTCCTCCCCTACCACAGCCGCCCGACTTCTGCCGTACTCGAACAGCTCCCGGATGCAGGAGCGGTTTGCCCCCAGGGCATAGGCTTTGGAATTAAACATAGGCTTCCTCCTTTTGGTACACCGGCGTCCCCGGTTCAAAGCCCTGGGGCCGGTACCGGACAGACCGGATTTTCTTTCCGTCACAGCCATACTTGGCCAGATATCCGAATATGTTTACATAAGAAATCAAATCATTCTTTTCCCGCTCCATGGCCTTCATCACCTCCACGGTAGCCAGCACATCGTCGATGGCCCGGTGGGAGTTCACTACCTGTTCTTGCAGGCCGTAGCTTTCGATGGCGTTGCACAGCTTGTGGGGATAGCTCCGCCGGTCCCGGTACACCGTCAGCAAATCCAGCTTGTCCTTCCCCTGCAAGATTGCCGCATCTCCGTCCCGCAGGAGCATATAGTACAGGAAAATCAAATCAAAGCCTGCATTGTAGGCAAGAAGCAGGGTGTTTCCGGCAATCATCTGGGCGATGTCCCGGCACACCCGGGTTTTGGGAACCCCCCGCTCCCGGATATCCTGGGGGGTGATGCCGGTAAGCTGCTGGATTTTTTCCGGGATGGTGACTCCGGGGCTGAGGGTGATGAGCCGGTCATAAGTCTCAATCACCTGGCACTGGCCCTGCCGCTGCTCCAGCACCACGGCGGAAAACTCAATAATCTCATCCCTGGCGCCGTCCAGGCCGGTGGTTTCCGTGTCAAAAATCACCAGCCGGTCATATTTGTCAAACAGCTGCCGGAAGCACCCCTCCCGGGCAAGGGCCAGGGCTCTTTGGAATTTGCTTTTCTCCTCCGGGACAAGGCCGTATTTGTCCGCCAATTCCCGGGCGAAGCTGTCCAGGCTCTCCCGGGAGCCGGATTTCAGCTCTACCTCCGCCTCCAGAAGGGGAACCTCCTTGCCGCCCCCTGTCAGCACCCCTTTATCCAGGGCCACTTCCAGCCGGGCGTCCTGATAGGTCAAGGTGGTGGCCAGCCGCCGGAACCGGGCGCCGCACACCGGCACCAGGCCTTCCTCTGCCAACTCTCCCAGCTCCGGAGGACACCCCAGACCCATCAGCAGGGCAACTGCCTGGCGGATGTCCATACAGGGGGTCTCCCACTCTCCTCTGCCTCCATCCGGCAGCCGGGATTTGCAGGTGCATACCGTTTTTCCGTTTTCCCGCCGCAGCCGCAGGGTCAGCTTCTTCCGGGACAGGCTGCCGGAGGGGGTATCGTAATAGGTGGTCTCCATGGCAATCTCCTCCCCGGGAAATGCCGCCTGTAAGGTTTCCATTTCTTCCGGTGTTACCCGGAATTTCCATTCATATTCCGCAGCCATAGTCGCCCTCCTTGTCTTTTCCCCATTATACACCGGCCCCGGGGATTGTGCAAGAGAGCTCCCCCCTTCCGACAGGAAATTCCCCGGGGCTTTGATAGAATAACCCCATGGAATTTTACGAAAGAACGGTGATGGCGCAATGGAAACTCTCCAATCCTATGTGAGCCAGGGCGGAAAAACCCTGAAAAAATGGCTTGCTGAACCCAAAGTGCTGGCAGGTCTGGGGCTGCTGGGGGCGGCTCTGGGGGGCTTTTGCCTCAGTGCCGCCTCCCTGGCAGGCTATGCCCAGCCCTTTGCCGTTGCTCTGGTGCTGGTGCTCTCCGGTTGGCAGGCGCTGGCGGCGGCTCTGGGCAGCTACATAGGCTATTTTCTTTTCTGGGGCAATTACGGGCGGCTGTGCCTGGGCTGGAGCCTGGCGGCCCTGTCCATGGCTCTGGCCTTTGGGGGCACGGTGCTGGTGCGGCAGGCCCCCCTCCTGATGCCTGCCCTGGGCAGCCTGATTGTGGCCTCCATCGGCACCCTGGGGCAGGCCATCTGGCAGATTCCCGGGCCGCCGGTGCCCATGTACCTGCTCCAGGTACTGCTGGCGGGGGGCTGCACCTGTATTTTCACCCTGGTGCGGGAAAGACGCACCCCCATTGCCAACTGGCTTACCTGGGGGGTGGCGGTGCTGGCTCTGGCCCAGATTATGCCCATTCCCTATCTGGGGCTGGGGTATGTGGCTGCCGGGGCGTTAATGGTTGCAGGTGCTTTCCCCGCAGCGGCTCTGGCAGGTCTTGCCCTGGACCTGGCCCAGGTTACCCCGGTGCCCATGACCGCCGTCCTTACCGCCGGGTATGTGGTGCGGTTTCTTCCCATAAAGCAGGGACTGTTTTTGCTGCCGGGGCTTATGTATGTGCTGCTTATGAGCCTGTGGGGACAGGTGGACTTCTACCCCCTGCCGGGACTGGTGCTGGGAGGCCTTCTGGGAAAATTTCTGCCCATGGTCACCGCCGTTCCCCACCGCCGGGGAGAAACCGGGGTGCTTCAGGTGCGGCTGGAGATGGTCTGCGGGGTACTGGCCCAGACGGAGCAGCTCCTCAGTCAGGCAGAGGACACCCCAATAGACCGGGAAGCTCTTGTGGCCAGGGCGGCAGAAGCCGCCTGCCGGGGCTGCCCCTGCGCCCGTTCCTGCCGGGACAGCAAGCGCATCGCCCAGCTGCCTCCTGTCCTTCTCCAGAAGCCCCTTCTCTCCTCCCAGGAGCTGCCGGTGGTCTGCCGGAAAAGCGGTCGGTTTCTGGCGGAGCTGCGCCGGAGCCAGGGGCAGCTGCGCTCCATCTGCGCCGACCGGGAGCGGCAGCGGGAGTACCGGGGAGCGGTCATGCAGCAGTACCGGTTTTTGGAGGGGTATTTACAGGAGCTGTCCGACACCCTGGGGCGGCGGCGGGAGGTAACCCCCAGCCTGTTCCGCCCGGTGATTTCTTTCTACGGCAACCGCCCCCAGGGGGAAAACGGGGACTACTGCCAGGAGTTTCCCGGCATTGAGGACACCTACTATGTGCTTTTGTGCGATGGCATGGGCACCGGAGCCGGGGCGGTGGGAGACGGCCGCACCGCCGGGAGTATGCTCAAAAAGCTCCTTTCTTCCGGGTATCCCGCAGAATACGCCCTCAGGAGCCTCAATAGCCTCCTGGTGCTCACAGACCGTCCGGGGGCGGTGACCATCGATCTTGTGCAGCTGCACCTGAACACCGGCAAGGGCACCCTGTATAAGTGGGGAGCGGTGCCCTCCTATGTGGTTGGCTCCCTGGGGGTGCGGAAGGTAGGCTCCGCCACTCCCCCTCCCGGCCTTTCCGTGACGGAGATTCAGGAGAGCCGGGAGGAAGTGAGCCTCCGCCGGGGAGAGTCTTTGGTGCTGGTGAGCGACGGAATCCCGGAGGAGGATGCCCAGCAGTGCTGCGCCCGGGGCCAGAGCCTCACACCCCCGGAGCTTGCCACCCAGCTGATTTCCCGTGGCGAACAGTCAGGCCCCGACGACGCCACCGTAGTAATTGTCCGCTTGGAAAATCGGTAAGCCTCCACCCACCGCCTCAGCGATTTCACCCGGGCGCAGCCCGGATTTCACACTGCAAAGCAGTATTTCACCCACCGGTCAGGTGGATTTCACTACAAAAATCCCCCGGAAGGAATTTCCTTCCGGGGGATTGGTCTTTCCGTGGGCCAGAAAAACCCGGGTTATGGAATTACTTTGCCAGCTTCTTGAACTCCTCGAACACGAACTGAACCTTCGGTCCAATGATGACCTGCACGGAGTTCTTGCCCGGGCGGATAACGCCGGAGGCGCCGGAGGACTTGATCTTAGCCTCGTTTACCAGCAGACGGTCCTTGACTTCCAGACGCAGGCGGGTGATGCAGTGGTCCATGGAGGCAATGTTGTCCTTGCCGCCCAGGCCTTCCAGAATCACCTGAGCCATAGCGGTGTAGTCGTTGTTGGCCAGCTCGATCTTAGCCTCTTCCTCGTTGTCGTCCTCACGGCCGGGGGTCTTCAGGTTGAAGGTCTTGATGGCGAACAGGAACACCAGGAAGAACACCACGAAGGCAGCAATGCCCATGGGGATGATCACCCAGGTGTTAGCAGCTGCGGGCAGGGAGGCGGAGAAGATCAGGTCGGTAGCACCGGCGGAGAACATGAAGCCAGCCCGGAAGCCCAGAGCCACGGTCACAGCGGCGAAGATGCCGTACAGCAGGGAGTACACCACGTACAGGGGGAATGCCAGGAACATGAAAGCGAACTCGAAGGGCTCGGTAACGCCGCAGAGGAATGCACACAGAGCAGCAGCGCCCACGATGCCGATGGTAGCCTTCTTCTTGTTGCTCTTGGCGGTAACAACCATAGCCAGAGCAGCGCCGGGGATACCGAACATCATGCAGGGGAAGAAGCCAGCCATGTACATACCGATGGACCAGTTGGCGTTCTGAGCGATATCGCCGGTGGGGTTCCAGTAAGCAGTCAGGTCGCCCATGCCGATGGTGTCGAACCAGAACACGTTGTTCAGAGCGTGATGCAGGCCGGTGGGGATCAGCAGACGGTTCAGGAAGGCGTACAGGCCAACACCGATCACGTCCAGGCTCTTGATGAAGTTACCAACGGAAACCAGAGCACCGAAGATCACAGGCCATACGAACAGCAGGATAGCGGACAGGACGATTGCCACCACACCGGTAACAATGGCCACGGAACGCTTGCCGGAGAAGAAGGCCAGGAACTCAGGCAGCTTGGTGCCCTTGAACTTGTTGTAGCACAGAGCGCCCACAACGCCGGACAGGATGCCGATGAAGGGGTTGGCGATCTTAGAGAACGCAACATAGTTCTGGCTGGCTGTATCCATCACAGTTTCAGTGCCCCATTTAACGGTCTGCTGTGCTGCATCGACAATTTCAACCGTAACTTTCTCTACCATAGGAATCATAGAGGGCATAATGGTTTTTACGACTGCAGGAGCCAAAAGGGTGGTGATCATCAGCCAGGCAACCAGGCCGGACAGAGCGGCAGTGCCGTTCTCCTCGTCAGCCAGGCCCACAGCCACGCCCACAGCGAACAGGATAGCCATGTTGTCGATAACTGCGCCGCCAGCCTTGATCAGGAAGAAGCCCAGCACGTACAGGAAGCCCTCAGTTGCACCGGCAGCACCCATAGCAGCGGGAGCCAGTGCGTAGCCCAAGCCCATCAGAATGCCGCAGATGGGCAGGACTGCGACGGGAAGCATTAAAGCTTTACCCAATTTCTGTAAATTCTTCATTTTTTTCCTCCTATATTTTGAAAAAAGAACAATTTGGAAGCTCAGCCTCCACCGGCAGGGGCGGAAGGGCGATCGCCCGACTGCCCCAACCGGGGGAGGAAAGACTCCTATATCTTGCCGTCGGCCCACAACGGCAGGGGGACAAAATTACAGGTTTTCCTTCAGGAAAGCCTGAAGCCCGGCAGCGGCAGCCTCCTCGTCGGGACCCTCACAGGTGACGGTCAGCTCCATGCCCTGCTTGGCAGCCAGGCGCATCACAGCCATGATCCGCTTGGCATCGGCCTTGCCGGTGGGAGCGGTGACGGTGACGGTGCTCTGGTAAGCGGCAGCGGCCTTTACCAGAAGACCTGCCGGTCTTGCATGCAGACCCAGGGGGTCAGCAATCACATGGGTAAATTCCTTCATTGTTTACACCTCACTTTCACATACCAGCTTCCGGGTTTCCAGAATCCGTCCAGGAGCCATGGAAAGCTCGGTGTAGCCCATTTTGATAAAGGTTTCAGTCAGCTTGGGGTCGGCGCCCAGCTCACCGCAGATACCGGCCCAGATGCCGGCAGCCTTGGCGCACTTGGCGATATGCCCCAGCAAGGACATAACCGCAGGATGATAGGGGTCGTAGAATTTCCCCAGATTGGCGTTCTGACGGTCCACCGCCAGGGTGTATTGGGTCAGATCGTTGGTGCCTACGCTGAAGAAGTCAGCTTCCAGAGCCAGCTGCTCTGCCAGCACCGCAGCGGCAGGGGTCTCCACCATGACGCCGATGGGAACCTCCCCCACAGGATGGCCTTCTGCAATCAGCTCCCGGCGGATGTCCATGCACAGGGCCTTGGCCTGCCGCAGCTCCCAGGGGGAAGCCACCATGGGGAACATCATGCTCAGAGAGCCGTAGGCGGAAGCCCGGTAAATGGCCCGCAGCTGGGGACGGAAAATGTCCTCCCGGGTCAGGCAGATCCGCAGGCCCCGCAGACCCAGGGCAGGATTCTCTTCCTTGTCCAGGCCCAGGTAGTCCGCCTGCTTGTCGGCGCCGATGTCCAGGGTACGGATGACCACCGGACGGCCCTGCATAATCTCCGCCACCTTCCGGTAGGCGGTAAACAGCTCTTCTTCCGTGGGCAGGCTGTCCCGGCCCAGGTAGAGGAACTCACTGCGCATCAGACCCACGCCCTCGGCGTCGCCCTTCATGGCCAGCTCCGCATCCTCGGGGCTGCCGATGTTGGCGCACAGGAGAATCTGCTTGCCGGACTTGGTCACGCTCTTTCTGCCCCGGTAGGCCTCCAGAGCGGCACGGCCGGCAGCGGCCTCCTCCTTCTTCTTCTGAAGCATGGCGGTGGTTTCCGCATCCGGGTCAATATACCAGTTGCCGGTGAAGCCGTCCACCGCAACGATATGGGCGTTCTGGGCGTCCTCCAGAGAGATATTGGCCTGCACCAGGGAGGGGATGTTCAGCGTCCGGGCCAGGATGGCCGTGTGGCTGCTGGAAGAACCCTGCCGGGTGATGAAGGCCAGAATCCGCTCTCTGGGGAGCTGAATGGTCTCGCTGGGAGCCAGGTCCTCTGCAATCAGGAGGAACTCGCCCTCCGGCAGACGGAAGCCGTCGGCGCCGCAGAGGATGTCCGCAACCCGCTGGGAAACGTCCCGGATGTCTGCGGCTCTTGCCTGCATGTAGGCGTCATCCAGACCGGCAAACACCTGGGCAATCCCCTCGCCGCACTCGGAAGCGGCGGTGGCTGCGGGGGTGCCGGCGGCGATTTCCGCTGCCACCGCCTCCAGATAGTCCAGGTCCTCCAGCATAAGCATCTGCACTTCCACAATGGCGGCCTTCTCCGCACCCAGCTCCTTCACTGCCTTTTCATACAGGGCAGACAGCTGCGCCTTGGCGGTGGCACAAGCCTCATTAAACTTTTCCTGTTCCTGCTTGGGGTCGCCGCTGGACACCGCAGCCTGACGCTGTGCCTTGCGGTAGACCACACCATTGCCGATGGCAACACCGGGGAACACCGGCAAACCGGAACCTTGTATCATAATGGTATGCTCCTTTCGAAAAACTTTTACTTGGAGAGAGTAATTACCTCATCGCCAGTCTTCACAGTTTTCCCCACATGGGGCTGAAAAACCGTGTAATCTCCGCTGTTGCATACAATCACCGGGGTGATGATGTCGTAACCCTCGGCCTTGATTGCCTCCGGGTCAAATTCCATAAGCAAATCGCCCTTTTTCACCTTGTCGCCGTTCTTGGCATAGACATGGTAGTGCTTACCCTTCAGGTTCACCGTGTCCAGACCCACATGGATGAGGATTTCGGCGCCGAAATCCGCCACCAGGCTCACAGCGTGACCGGTGTCGAACATCATGTCCACAGTGCCGTCGCAGGGAGCTACCACCCGGCCCTCAGAGGGCTTGATGGCGATACCCTTGCCCAGAATCTCCTGGCCGAAGGTGGGGTCGCTGACCTGCTGAATCTCCACGGCCTCGCCGGCCACCGGTGCGCAGATGGTGTCTGCGGCCTTTCCAAAAAGCTTGCTGAAAATACCCATTGTTGTTCCTTCCTTTTCTTAGCTTATGCACGCCCGGCGGATACAAATGGCCAGATGTGCTTGTTCTTCCCTGGGAATCTGCCGCCCGGATTGGCGGGACAGGTATCCTGCGGTGGCTTCTGCACAGGCATAGGCCTCGGGATACAGCTTTTTCACCACGTCCTCCAGCTCCGAGGAGCCCCAGCCGCTGGGGGTCTGGGAAAAGGCCTGCATGGCGATGAATTTCAAATCCACAATCAGCTGGTTATAATAAAGGTGGTTCTTGTTGAGGCACAGCCCCGGCCAGCCTTCAATAATGTCAATCATGGGCTGCAGCACCTGCACCACGTGCATGGTGGTGTTGATGGAGCTGTTGTACTGGGCGTTGACCAGGTGCATGGCGATGCTGGCGGCCTCGTCCTCCGGCAGCTGCACACCCTCCTGGGCGGCAATCTGCTCCAGGGCGTACTGCCCCACCGCAAACTCACCGGGATAGAACACCCGCATCTCCGTCACCAGAGCATTGTGCAGCTGGATACCCCGGTGCATCCGCTCCAGGGCAAAATTCACATGGTCCGTAAGGGTCAGGTAAATGGACTCACTGAGCTGGCGGCCCAGCACATGGTCCGCATGGTCGATGATCCTGGTGCAAAGCTCCAGAAGGCGCACGGGAAGCTGGCTCAGCACATCCTTGAAGCGGCTGAACTCCTCGTCGCTTTCCATGCGAAAGACCTTTTCCACATCCTCCGGGCGAAGCACGTCCCCCGCCCTGGAGCGGAAGCCCAGTCCCTTGCCCATGGCAATCAGCTCACGGCCGCTGTCGTCCACGCAGCTGACCACATTATTGTTAATCGCCTTCAGAACCCGCAAAACCGTTGTCCCCCTATAACAAAAAAGACCAAATCCTACAAAACCGCATACCTTCTGCGCACACTTGTAGAACTTGGTTTTGCCTGCTTTACCAGTAACAATCCATTGCTGTCCTTTATTTACAGTTATAGTCTACAGAAGATTTTACAATTTGTCAACAAATTTTGCCTGCCTGCCGGAATCTTTGGAACATCTCATAGCATTCCCTGTATATTTTTGTGCAATATGTAAAGTATCTATCCGCAGCTTTTCCCAACTTCCCGGAAATAGCCATTGCCCGGGGGAATAATGTGTGGTATACTACGGACAAAGGAGGGCTTTTTTATGCCACGGATTTTAAGCGCATTCAGCTCCCAGCTCACCGCCATGGGGCCCCGGGACCTGCTGTCGTCCATTGCCGCCTCGGAAGGGCGCACCATTCTCTGCGAAACCATCGGCTCCGTCATGCCCATGCTCATGGATGTAACCAACGCCGAGTTTGCCGCCGCCATGGGGGCAGACATTCTCCTTCTGAATATGTTTGATGTAAATAAGCCTCTGATTCAGGGGCTTCCCCCGGTCCCGCCGGAAGACACCGTCCGGGAGCTTAAGCGCCTCACAGGCCGGCCCATCGGCATCAACTTAGAGCCGGTGGAGGAGCTTCCCAAAGAGGAAGATAAGATGTGGGCCATGACCCCCGGCCGGATTGCCACCCTGGAAAACGCCCGGAAAGCGGCGGACATGGGTGTGAACATGATTCTTCTCACGGGAAATCCCGGCACCGGGGTGTCCAACGCCGCCATCGTCCGAACCCTGGAGCTTTATAAGAAGGAGCTGGGGGACCGGCTGGTGCTGGCCGCCGGGAAAATGCACGCCTCCGGCGTTCTCTCCGAGGGGGGCGAGCATATCATCACCCGGGAGGATATGGAAAGCTTTGCTAAGGCCGGTGCGGACATCATTCTCCTCCCCGCCCCCGGCACCGTCCCGGGCATTACCATGGAGTATATCAGGGGTCTGGTGGAGTACGCCCACAGCCTGGGATGCCTGACCATCACCGCCATCGGCACCTCCCAGGAGGGAGCGGACACCGCCACCATCCGGCAGATTGCCCTCATGTGCAAGCAGACCGGCACGGATATGCACCATCTGGGAGACACGGGCTACTGCGGTATGGCCCTGCCGGAGAATATTCAAAGCTACAGCATTGCTGTGCGGGGCATCCGCCACACCTATCACCGGATGGCCGCCTCCATTAACCGATAAGAAGAAAGGTTGGATTGAAGATTATGGAACAGCTGATGGATGCAATCGTCAAGCCTACTGCTGGCCCGGGACTTACGCTGCGGAAGGTGCCGGTACCGGTTCCCGGCCCCGGCGAGGTGCTGATCAAGGTACACAAAACCGCCATCTGCGGCACCGATGTGCACATCTATAACTGGGACCCCTGGGCCCAGGTACATATCAAGCCCCCCATGACCATTGGCCACGAGTATGTGGGCGAGGTAGCCGCCCTGGGTGCCGGCGTCACCGGTCTTACCGTGGGACAGCGGGTCTCCGGGGAGGGTCACATCACCTGCCACCGGTGCCGCAACTGCCACAACGGCGACATTCAGTGGTGCAAGGACACCCTGAGCGTAGGCGTGGACCGGGACGGTGCCTTTGCGGAGTATGTGTGCATCCCCCAGTCCAATGTGATTATCATTGATGAAAGCCTGCCGGAGGATGTGGTGGCCTTCTTCGATGCCTTCGGCAACGCCACCCACACCGCCCTCATGTTCCCCCTCATCGGCGAGGACGTGCTCATCACCGGCGCCGGCCCCATCGGCATCATCGCCGCCGGTATCTGCAAGTTTGCCGGTGCCCGCCGGGTCATTATCACCGACGTGAACGACTACCGGCTGGAGCTGGCCCGGAAGATGGGGGTGGATGCCGCCGTGAACACCGCCCGGGAGGATCTTCCCCAGATTATGAAGGACCAGGGCCTCACGGAAGGCTTCGACGTGGGTCTGGAGATGTCCGGCAACGGAAGGGCTTTGCAGCAGCTCATCGGCTCCATGCGCAACGGCGGTAAGGTGTCCCTCCTGGGCATCAGCAACAAGCCGGTGGAGCTGGATATGAACACCATCATCACCAAGGGGCTGACCCTTCAGGGCATTTACGGCCGGAAGATGGACAACTGGCACCAGATGAGCTACATGGTGCAAGGCGGCCTGGACGTGACCCCGGTGATTACCCATCGGTTCCATTACACGGACTTTGAAAAGGGCTTCCAGGCCATGCTCAGCGGCAACTCCGGCAAGGTGGTTCTGGACTGGACGAAATAAGGAGGTAAACACCATGAAATCTGCACTGAAAGCTTTTCAGCAGGAGCTGGAGGCCATCCGGGAGGCCGGCACCTGGCGGGAGGAGCGAATCATCACCACTCCCCAGAGCGCCCGGATTGACACCACCGCCAAGAAGGCCGTGGTAAACCTGTGCGCCAACAACTATCTGGGTCTTTCCAATAACCCGGAGCTGATTGCCGCCGCCAAGGACAGCTATGACAAGTGGGGCTTCGGCCTCTCCTCCGTCCGGTTTATCTGCGGCACCCAGTCCATCCACAAGGAGCTGGAAAAGAAAATCGCCGCCTTCTCCGGCATGGAGGATGCCATTTTGTACTCCTCCTGCTTCGACGCCAACGGCGGTCTGTTCGAAACCCTTTTGGGGCCGGAGGATGCGGTCATCTCCGACGAGCTGAACCACGCCTCCATCATTGACGGTGTGCGGCTGTGCAAGGCCAAGCGGTACCGCTACAAGAACAACAATATGGAAGATCTCCGCCGCTGCCTGGAGGACGCCCGGGCTTCCGGCTGCCAGAAGCTGCTCATCGCCACCGACGGCGTATTCTCCATGGACGGCTACATCGCAAACCTCCCCGGCATCTGCGACCTGGCAGAGGCGTTTGACGCCCTGGTGATGGTGGACGACAGCCACTCCGTGGGCTTTATGGGCAAGCACGGACGGGGCACCGCCGAGCACTGGGGCTGCATGGACCGAATCGACATTGTCACCGGCACCTTCGGCAAGGCTCTGGGGGGCGCTTCCGGCGGCTACACCGCTGCCCGCCAGCCCATCGTGGATTTGCTCCGGCAAAGAAGCCGTCCCTACCTGTTCTCCAACACCCTGGCTCCCGCCATCTGCGCCGCCACCATCCGCACCATTGAGCTTTTGGAAGAAAGCACCGCCCTGCGGGACAAGGTGCATGAGAACGCCCGGTACTTTAGAGCCGGCATGGAGAAGCTGGGCTTTGACCTGCTCCCCGGTGAGCACCCCATTGTGCCGGTGATGCTCTACGACCCCAAGGTGGCCCACGAGTTTGCCCGGCGGATGCTTCAGAAGGGCGTGTACGTGGTGGCCTTCTGCTACCCGGTGGTGCCCAAGGGCAAAGACCGCATCCGCACCCAGATGTCCGCCGCCCTCACCAAAGAGGACCTGGACTTCGCCATCGCCTGCTTCGGAGAAGTAAAGAAGGAAATGGGTCTTTGATATGCGGGCAGCACCCGGCGGCGAGTCGCCGCTGACATTTTCGCACCGGGCTGGTCTGTAATCGTTGCTTCCCTGACCCGCCCGCCGGGGTGCCCCCGGTGGCAATTTCGCACGGTGGCTTTCTACTACTCGTTACTTCCCCGACCCGCCCGGTATCGTTACCGAGCATAATGGGGAACGAAAACATCGGCACTGTGCACGCATTGACAGCGGCGGCACGCCGTCCCGCCCGGTATCGTTACCGTGCAGAAGGCTTCGTTTATACCTCCCTCCGGGAGGGAGGTGGCTTGGGGCGCAGCCCCAAGACGGAGGGAGCCTGCGGGCAGCAAGCCAATTTAACCCCAGGGGCGGTACCTCCCCTGGGGTATAAAACTACCTGTGCCCCACCCGGAAAGCCTCCAGTATCATGGGCACAGGGTATTGAGACCCAAAAGCAAGTACCACCCCATGTACAAATCAGCGGCTTACCACCCGCTGGCTCCCTCAGGCACGGCTAACGCCGTGCCAGCTCCCTCCCGGAGGGAGCTATAGGCGGGTGCGTTTTAGGGGGCATTTGCTTTTGGGGAGCGACATTGGTAAAACAAATAAGCACGAGAAAATATGAAAAACGAGCGAGAATACCAGATTTATGGTATTCTCGCTCGTTTTTTGCTTATTTTTATAGTCGCTTTTTAGCTTTGGGTCAAATATTCTTCGGCGTAGTGGCAGGCAACAGCGCCATCGGCTACGGCGGTGACCACCTGGCGCAGAGCCTTGGTGCGGACGTCACCCACGGCGAATACCCCGGGGATGGGGGTGCGGGTGGTTTCGTCTGCCTGAATGTAGCCGGCTTCGTCCAGGGGAAGCTTTCCTTTTACCAGCTCCGTTGCCGGGTCTCTTCCGATGCTGACGAACACGCCGTCGCAGGAGAGGGTGCGCTTCTCCCCGGTCTTGGTGTCCTTCAGCACCACGCCGGTGACAAAATCCTCATGGAGCACCTGCTCTACCGTGCTGTTCCAGGCAAATTCCACATTTTTCGTCTCCATGAGAGGCTGGTGGTAAATTTTGGTAGCCCGGAGGGTATCCCGGCGGTGAACCAGAATCACCTTTTTGCAAATCCGGGACAGATACAATGCGTCTGCCGCAGCGGAGTTGCCGCCGCCTACCACCACCACGGTTTTGTCCCGGTAGAACATGCCGTCGCAGTGGGCGCAGTAGCCCAGGCCTCTGCCGATGAGCTCCTGCTCCTCCGCCACTCCCAGGGGTCTGGGGTTGGCACCGGTGGCGATGATCACCGTCCGGCCTTCATAGTCCCCTTCCTGGGTGTGGACCGTCTTGACGCTCCCCTCCAGTTCCAGACCTGTCACCTGGGTGTACCGGGTCTGTACCCCGAACCGGGCGGCACCCTGCTCCATCTGCTGGCCCAGGGTAAAGCCGTCCACCCCCTCCGGGAAACCGGGGTAGTTGTCAATCTGGGAGGTGAGGGTCATCTGCCCTCCCGCCGCCATCTTTTCCAGCACCAGAACAGAAAGACCTGCCCGGGCTCCATACAAAGCGGCCGTATACCCGCCGGGGCCGCCGCCGACAATCAACATATCATAAATCATGGTATCAAAACCCCTTTCCTCCATAGTATAACCGGAAAAATTTTCTTTTTATGTGACAAAATCACCTTTTTTCCCGGATGAGCATGGGGGTCATCATGGGCTTTTGGAAAAAGTCCTGGAAATGGGCACATTTGATAAGGAAGGCATAGAAAACGGGGTAGCCGCTGCCGTACAGGGTCTCGGCGTTGCCCATGCCCTTGGCAAGAATCACATCCGCTTCGTCCATGGCTTCCTTGGCCTCTTTGGACAGGAGGCTCAGCTCCGTGCCGCCTACGGTGTTGCCGTTGTCAATCACCGGGAAGGGGATTCCCACAACCTTTGCATCCTCCCGGGTGGCATCGTTGTGAGCCGGCCCCCCCCGGACGCAGAAGGTGATTTCCAGCTGGGGATACTTTTTGTGAATCTGCTCTGCCAGCAGCCGGTCAAAGACCACTTCCCCGGCGTTGTCCGTCAGGTACAGAAGCTTCTTGCCCATAGAAAGCTCCCGGCAAAATGCCTCATAGCAGTCCATGTCCAGCTCCATATCCAGAGCCCCCAAGAGCATTTTTTCCAGCTCCTGGAAGCTGACCTTTCCCTGCAGGGCGGCAAAATCCAGATAATTTCCCAGAATGGAGAATTGCAGCGCCGCCAGAACCGGGTCGGCAGCCCCTTCCACCAGGGGCTGAATCTGGGGCAGCCGCTCCAGTACGAACCGGTTGGAGTCGATTTTCTCCTGACGGTACCGGTCATCCTCCAGGTGGTAGTATTTTTTCAGCAGGGCGTTGGCCTGCACCCCCAGATAGGGAGAGCTGGCGCCCTTGGGGGCCTGGGCATAAAAGGTCAGCAGCTCCCGGGCAAATTCCATCGCCGTTTCCTCGTCTCCCAGCTGCCGTGCCTTTTCCAGGCTCCGGTTCAGGTTGCATTGCAGACACAGGGTGTTCAGTTCGATTGCCAAAGTTATCCCTCCAGATGCCGCCGGATTCTGCCTTCAATCAGCTCCAGAGCCACTAAGTTTTTGCCGCCCTCCGGCACAACCAGGTCGGCATACTTCTTGGTAGGCTCCACATATTTTTCGTGCATGGGCTTCACCGTCTGCTGGTACTGGGTCAGCACCGACTCCAGACTCCGGCCCCGCTTGTTCACGTCCCGCTTGATTCTCCGGCACAGCCGCACATCCGCATCGGCGTCCACGAAAATCTTGATGTCCATCAGCTGGCGCAAAGGCTCCGACTCAAAAATCAGAATCCCCTCCACAATAATCACCCGCTCCGGCACAATGCGGATGGTGTCGTTGCTCCGGTTGTGGACGGTGAAGTCGTACACCGGGCAGTCAATGGCCTGGCCGTGGCGCAGCTGATCCAGCTGGTAAATCATCAGACTGGTGTCAAAGGCCCCGGGCTCGTCATAGTTCAGCTTGCACCGCTCCTCGTAGGTCAGCTCATCGTGGCGCTTATAGTAGTTGTCGTGGCTGAGAACGGTGATTACATCCCCGAATTTATCAATGAGGTTTTTCATCAGGGTGGTTTTTCCGCTGCCGCTGCCTCCGGCAATGCCGATTACCAGAATATCTCCCATGTTTTCTCCTCCTTATTTGTTCAGCAGCTCCATGGCCCGGCAATAAATCTCCGGGGTTCCCAGGCTGTTTTCCATTTGTATGTCTCCATCTCCCTCGTTGGACAGAAGATCAGCCGCCTCCAGCCGGTGAAGGGTCTGGCGGGCGGTACCCGCTCCCCCGTCCAGCAGCTGGGTTCTCTCCCCTAAAATCCCGGCGATGACACCCCGGGCAAAGGGATAGTGGGTGCAGCCCAGCACCAAGGCATCCAGCTTCCCCACATAAGGGGCCAGAATCCCCCGAAGGAGGGTCTCACACGCCGGGCTCTCTCCCTTTCCTGCCTCCACCAGCTCCACAAGACCGGGGGCAGAGATGGCGTGCAGGCCCAGAGCCGGGTACAGCTGCGCCAAATGGAGGAACTTCTCCTCATGGAGGGTCACCTCCGTGGCCATGACCCCCACCTGCCCGGTGGGGAACCGGTCTGCCGCCACCTTCAGGGCGGGCTCAATGCCCACGATAATCTCCTCCGGGTGCTGCTCCCGCAGAATGTCAATGGCAGCGGCGGTGGCGGTATTGCAGGCCACCACCAGAGCCTTCACCCCCCGGGAAAAGAGGTGCTCCGCCGCCTCCAGGGTCAGCTGCCGCACCGCTTCCACAGGCTTTTGCCCGTAGGGGGCGTTGGCAGAGTCTCCGAAGTACAAAAACCGCTCCTGGGGCATGGCCTTCACCAGCTCCCGCAGAACGCTGATGCCTCCCAGCCCGGAATCGAACACGCCGATATAGTCTTTCTTGCTGTGCATAGCTTCACCAGCTTCTTTCTTACTTGGAGCCATTGTACCAGAAAAACCCCGCCGATGCAAACAAAAATTCCCAGAGCATGGCCTTCTCCTGCTTTTTGGGACTTCCGGTGGTGGAACCGGTACGCAAAAGAAAACAGGGCTTTCCATGTTAACATAAAATTTACAAGATTCTTTTCCCCATCCTTTGACTTTTTTCCCCTGTCAGGCGTCTAACAGGCAGAACAAAAGAAACGAGGGAAATCCTATGCACCACCGCAAAAGAAAACCGAAGAAAAACTTTATGCTTCCCCTGTTGGGACTGCTGCTGATTGGGACGATTACCGCAGGGGTTTGTGTCCAGCTGACCCAGGCAGCTCCCCATGCGTCAGAAAGCACACCCCCTACCCAGGAAACCCAGCCCACTTCCCCTCCCACGGAAGCCGCCGGGGACACCACCCAGCCCGCCACGGAGGCACCGACTGGCGGAGGCTATGACTATGGAGAGCCTGTCCCCCAGTCGGAAGGGGTGGACAACACTTACTTTGACGATGCGGTTTTCATCGGGGATTCCAGAACGGAAGGGCTGATTCTCTACACCGGCCTTTCCAACGCCACGGTGTACGCCAATCAGGGGCTGATGGTGGACACGGTATTCACCAGCCCGGTGATTCAGATGGACGGACAGAGGCTGTCCGTGGTGGAGGCTCTGAGACGGACGGCATTCAAGAAGGTGTATATCGCCCTGGGCATCAACGAAACCGGCTGGGCCTATGAGAGCATTTTCATTGACAAATATCAGAAGCTCATCCAGGAAATCCAATCCATCAATCCCCAGGCCATCATCTACATCCAGGAGATTATGCCTGTGACCGCCCAGACTTCCCAGACCCACAGCTATGTGAAAAATGACAAAATTCAGCGATACAACGAACTTCTTGCCAAATTGGCGGAAGAAATGGGGGTATACTACATTGACACCGGTGCGGCTGTGGCAGATGATGGCGGCTGCCTGCCGGAAGATGCCGCCATTGACGGCATCCACCTGAAAAAGCCCTATTGCGACAAGTGGCTGGATTACCTGAAAACCCACACGGTACAGCCGGAGGAAGGAGCATGAAGCCCATGAAAAGAAGAATACTCCCCTTTCTTTTGGCCCTTGCCCTGATTTTGGGTCTTTCCGGCTGCGGAAGCACCGGAGGCACTCTGGATATGCAGACCCTGGCGGAGGATTTGCTGAAAAACGGCGGGTTTTCCGACGAACTTTGGAAAATAGATGACAGCATGGTGGAAAAGCTGTATAATGTAAGCAACTACACCCAGGCGCTGGTATATGTGGGCAGCGGCGCCACGGCGGAGGAGCTGGCCCTGTTCGCCTTCCCCTCAGAGGACGCTGCCGCCCAAGGGCTCCAAAAGGCCCAAGCCCGGCTGGAATCCCAGATAGCGGACTACCGCACCTATCTTCCCCAGGAGGTGCCAAAGCTTCAAAATGCCGTGGCAAAGCAATGGGGGAATTACGTGATTGTGTGCGTCAGTCCCGGCAGCGCCTGCGAAGAAATTGTGGCCCGATATACAAGATGAAACGAGGTGAGGCCTACGGAACAGGAATTGACCCGGCTGCTGAAAGCCAATCAGGAAAAATATTACCGTATGGCCTACGCCTATGTGAAAAACCGGGAGGATGCTCTGGACATTGTCCACGACGCCATCGTAAAGGCACTGCAAAAAGTCCATCAGGTGAAAAGCCCCATGTACCTGGAAACCTGGTTTTGCCGCATTTTAATCAATCAAAGCCTTTCTTTTGTCCGCAGTCGAAAAAATACCCTGAATCTGGAGGAAGTGAAGCCCATTTCCCGGGAGGAGGACTGGACCGGGCGGGTATCTTTGTACGATGCCATCGACCGGCTGCCCCCCAAGCTGAAAACGGTGATTCTCCTGCGGTTTTTCGAGGACATGAAATTTGAGGAGATTGCCCGGATTACCGCCCAGAAGGAAAGCACCGCAAAAGCCCAGGTATACAAGGCGCTGCAGCTGCTGAAGCTGGATATGGAGGATGTGGATCTATGATAGACAAATCCCAGTATGACCGGACGGAAATTCCCCAGGAGCTGGACGCGGTAGTCAGCGGCTCCATCCGGGAGGGAAGAAGCCGTCGGAGAAAACAGGAAAAAATAAGAGGCCACCTGAAAAGAGGGGGCTGCGCCCTGGCTGCCCTTACTGCGTGCCTGGTGCTGCTGCTGAACCTCTCCCCCACCGTGGCTAAGGCCATGTCCCAGATTCCCCTTCTGGGAGAGCTGTGCCGGGTGGTCACCTTCCGGGAGTACCATTTTACCGACGAGATCAAATATGTGGATGTGCGGATTCCCCAGATTGAAAACTGGGGGAAATCCCAGCTGGAACAGCGGGTAAACCTGGAAATCCAGAAGAAAATCCACGATTGCATCCAGGAAAGCGAGGCCATTGCCCAGGATTATTATGAGGCCTTCGTGGCCACCGGCGGCAAGCCTGAGGATTTTCACCCCATAGGCATTACGGTGGACTATGAGGTAAAAACCATCAACCAGAAGTACGCCTCCTTTGTCATCTGGAAGTGCGAGTCCTTCGTCCGGGCCTATGAACAGTGGTATTACTACAATATAGACCTGCAAAGCGGCAGGATTCTCTCCCTCAAGGACTGGTTCGGCAACGACTACCGGCAGATTGTGGCCAAGCACGTGGAAGAGGACCTGGCCAACTGGGATGAGGATCAGCGGTGGGCCCTGTGGGCGGACATTGACGTGGAAGATCTGATTTCCGAGAACACAGACTTCTATATCAACCCGGAAGGACAGGTGGTGGTGGTATTTCCCCGGTACGCCTTAGCCTGCGGCGCGGCGGGAAGGCTGGAGTTCGTCATCGAATAACAAAAATCGCCCCCCTGACTATGGCAGTCAGGGGGGCATATGTTCAGAAAATCAGCTGGGCGGAGAAAACCCGCTCCTGGCCGCCGTCGGGATTGTTCCGGTGGGCATCCAGCTGGAACACCGGGCCTTCTCCCAGGTTCCAGTTCAGGGTCAGCTTCTGCCCTTCCTTGGCCTCGTTCAGATAGCACACCGTAAATTCCTTCAGAGGGTGATCCCGGTGGAAGGCGCTGGGAATCAGATCGTCCACCCAATCCATGTACCGGGTGTTGTTCATGTGGCCGTTGATGTCCAAATCCGTGTAGCCCACGGTACGCTCAGCCCTGCCTTCTCCCCCATGGGGCACCAGAGAGCCGGGGACTGCCAGCTCGCCCCCCCGGACGGTGCCGGGAACCAGGATTCCGCTCTTGGCCGGGAGAATCATCTTCCGGGAGCGGGTATCCATCAGCACCCAAAGGCCGATGGTGCGGAACACCTCCTGCCCCTTTTCATCATAGGCCACGGTGGACCGGGGGAAAGCGGAGCGGGTGGTGGGCAGGGGCCAGGTCTCCACGGTGATGGTCTCCCCCTTCATGGGAATCCGGGTAATCTGCACCCGGTGGCGGATAATGGCCCAGAACATATTCTGCTCCTTCAGGGTCTGCCAGTCGGTGTGAAGGGCGATGCAGTGTCCCCCCGCCGCCTCCTGGGCCAGATACAAAAGCACGGAGGCTTTCAGCCTGCCGAAGCAGTCCACATGAATGTCCGAAAGGGTATGGGTTTGACGAAAAACAGCTTCCAAAATTCAGTTACCTCTTTTCTCAAAAGCTCCGCCCTATGGGGGAGCATGGCTTTCTAAGGAAGCTCTGAATAAATTGGCAAGAGCTGGCAGCGTGAGATTTTTCGTCAGACAAAAGAATGGAAAACAGTGGAATACTGTATGTATTTCCTGTTTTTCATTCTGCATGGCTGGCGAAAAAGATAAGCTTTCCAGCCGCAGACGATTTATTCAGAGTTTCCCTAATTTCCCTGGTTCTCAATAACCAGAATGTTGGCGGTGTACCGCCAGCCGCTGCGGTAGAATACCACCTCCGCCCGGTCTCCGGGGGAGAGGGTATACACCAGGCTCATCAGCTCCTGGGTGGTGGTGATAGCCTGACCGTTTACCTGCAGCAGGGTGTCTCCCGGGCGGATGCCCACCTGATAGGCAGGGGAATCCGAATCCACCCGGGTGATATAGACGCCCTTGGGCAGCCGGAAGAACTGCTGCTCCAGAGCGGAAAGGGTGTGGGTGGAGAAGCCCAGGGAGGGTCTGCCGGACACATAGCCCTGCCGGATCAGCTCCTGGGTTACCTCCTTGACGGTGACGCTGGGGATGGCAAAGCACCCCGGGTCTGCGTCTGTGCTGTTGGTATCGGTCTGCAGGGCGTTGATGCCCACCACCTGACCGCTGCTGTTAAGCAGGGGACTGCCGGCGCTGCCCTCCGGGAGCACCAGATTCGTCTCAATCATCACCATGGTGCGCCCTTCAAAGGTAATCTCCCGGCTGACGTCAGACACGGTGCCCCCCACCGTTCCCGAGAGCGCCAGAGAGCTTCCCAGGCCGGCTACCTTCTCCCCTTCCTGCAATGCGGAGGAATCTCCCAGCTTGACAGGGGTCAGATCCTCGGCGGAGATGTAGAGTACCGCCAGATCCGTCAGATAGTCGCTGCCCACCACCGTGGCAGGAAAGCTTCTTCCGTCGGTCAAATCCACCGTGACCCCCAGAGAATCGGCAACCACGTGGGCGTTGGTAACCACATAGCCGTTCTTGGTCAGCACAACCCCCATGCCGGAGGTGGTGCCGGAGAGGCACCGGCTGGTGATGGACACCACGCTGTCGATGTTGTCGGCGTAAACCTCCTTCAGGGAGATGCCCTGGGTGTCGCCTCCCTCCGCCTGGGGGACGGTATACATGGATACCGTGTCGCTCTCCTGGCGGGCGGTCACCTCCGGCTCATTGACACTGAGGGAAAATTCCAGGGAGGCGCTGTCCTGGGGCTGGGTAACCTTTGCCTCCGGCAGGATGGAAAAGTCCATCATCTCCATCACAATCATCATGCCCCCCAGAAGAATCACCAGCATCAGCACCAGGGACATGGGGCCGGCATTGCTCTTCTCCGGCTGGGTAGGGCCGGTTTGATAAAAGCTGTCGTATTCGGTTTTTTCCGGATTGTCCTGCATAAAAAAACCTCACTGAGAAAAATGCGGTTGCCTCAATTCACCAGAGGCAGGGTAAAGGTAAAGGTGGTCACGTTGTCCTTGCTGGATACGGAGATGTTCTCCTTGTGGTAGAGGATGATGGTCTTGACGATGTAAAGACCCAGTCCCCAGCCGTCCCGGTTTTCGGAGCGGGACTTATCCAGCTTGTGGAACCGTTCAAACACCAGGGGCAGCTCCTCTGCCGGAATGGTGGGGCCGTCGTTGGCAACGGACACATAGACCTTGGAGCCGTCCTCCCGGATTCGCAGGGACAAGGTGCCCTTTTCCGGACAGAACTTCACCCCATTGTCCACCAGGTTGTAAATCACCTGGGTAATGGCGTCGGGACAGGCCCGGGTATACACCGGATGCTCCGGCATATCCACCTCCACCTGAATGTCCTTGGCATTGATTTTCTGCTCAAAGGTAATGAGCACCCGTCCGGCACACTCGCAGATGTCGAAGCGGATGAGCTTGTCGTCGGAATAGCCTCCCTGGTCCTGAAGCCGGGAGATGTCCAGCATGCTCCGCACCAGACGGCTGAGCCGCTTGGTTTCGTCGGAGACCAGCTGCATATAGTGGCGCTGCCGCTCAGGAGGAATGGTGCCGTCCAGCATGCCGTCAATATAGCCGCCAATGGTGGTCATGGGGGTTTTCAGCTCGTGGGATACGTTGGTGACAAATTCCTGCCGCCGGTACTCGCTTTTCTGCAAGGAAGCGGCCATGTTGTTGAAGGCCAGGGCCAGCTCCTGAATCTCCATGGGGCAGCGCTGGTCCACCGTCACCCGGGCCGCCAGGTCCCCGTGACCGAAGTCGTTGGCAGCCTTGGCCATCTCCCGCAGGGGATTGCTCTGCTTCCGGGCAAGATAGGACATAATCAGCCCCGACACCAGCACCACCAGCAAAGAGACCACCAGATAAATTTCCGTAATCTCCTGCAAAAAGTTCATGCTGGCGGACATGGGGGAGGACACCATCACAATGCCCAAAGTCTCCCCCAAGCCGGAATAAATCGGCACACTTACCACATACCGGGGCTCGTCATACAGCCCCTGAATATTTCCGGCGCTGATTTCATATTTGCTGGAAAACACCCGCTGCAAATAGTCCTGGCTGATGACCATGCCCTGATGGCTGCACCCCAGAGGTGCATCGGAGCAAAGAAGGAGCCTGCCATCCCTGTCGCAGATGACCGCATCCGCATCGGACACAGAGGCCGCCACCGACAGGTTCAGAAGGAAATCCGCGCTGTCCATCTCCTCCGAGGTGGCGTAGGCAGAGGCCAGGTTGGCAATGGTATCAGCATCGGATTTGAGATCTGCATAGGTCTGCTTCTTCATGTAGCCGCTGACCAGAATCTGCAGGGCAATGCCCACCAGCAGCAGGGCCAGCAGCAGCACAATGGCTGCCGGGTAAAAGGCTCGGCTGAATGTGGTTTTCATTGGACTTCAAACTTGTAGCCCACGCCCCAGACGGTTTTCAGGCACCACTGGTCGGAGACCCCCTCCAGCTTCTCCCGCAGCCGCTTCACGTGGACGTCCACCGTCCGGGAGTCACCGAAGTAGTCAAAGCCCCACACCTCGTCCAGCAGCTGGTTCCGGGTATAGACCCGGTTGGGAGAGGAGGCCAGATAGAACAGAAGCTCCATCTCCTTGGGGGGCGTATCCACCTTCTTGCCGTTCACCGTCAGCTCAAAGGCATCCATGTCGATGGTGAGCTTGTCGAAGGTTAGCCGCCGGGGTGCAGCTTCGCTGCCGCTCCGGTCGGAGCGGCGGAGCACCGCCTCAATCCGGGCCAGCACCTCCTGCATTTCAAAGGGCTTGGTAATATAGTCGTCGGCGCCGGCCTTCAGACCTGCCACCTTGTCGTCGGTCTCACCCTTGGCGGTGAGCATAATCACCGGGGTCTGGGACTCCGCCCGGATGGCCTTGCACACGCTCCAGCCGTCCATCACCGGCATCATCACATCCAGAAGCACCAGATCCGGGTGAATGGCATGGAATTTGGCAAGCCCCTGCCCGCCGTCGGAGGCCACGGTCACAGCGTAGCCCTCCTTCTCCAGATACAGCTGCAAAAGCTCCTGAATGTTCTTCTCATCCTCTACAACCAAAACAGATACAGCCATGTGGATTACCTCCCTGTATTTCCTCCCCGAAAAGGGGCACAATTTGCGATAATCCTATTATACTGCAAAAAGTCCATGTGGGGTTAACAATTTGTAAAGACTTTTGCCCCAATTTGTTACGAAGCAAGTTGTGCTTGCAAAAGTGGGATACAAAGAGTATGATAACAATACCATTTACGGGGAGGCTGTCCCCGGCAAAGCAAGGAGGTTTTCTATGGATGTGATTTTAGAGCTTTTGAAGGCGGTGCTCTTTGGCATTGTGGAGGGCATTACGGAGTGGCTTCCTATCTCCTCCACAGGACATATGATTCTTCTGGACCAGCTGGTAAAGCTAAAGGTAAGCGAAGAATTTTATGAGATGTTCCAGGTGGTGATTCAGCTGGGCGCCATTTTGGCGGTAGTGCTGCTGTTTTTCCACAAGCTCAACCCCTTCTCCCCCAAAAAGAGCCCCAAAGCCCGGAATCAGACCTGGCAGCTGTGGTTCAAGGTGGTTGTGGCAGTGATTCCCTCCGCCGTGCTGGGACTGCTGCTGGACGACTGGATGGAGGCACACCTTTATAATTATGTGGTGGTGGCCATCGCCCTGATTGTCTATGGCGTGGCCTTCCTGTACCTGGAGCAGGGGAACGGACGGATTGCCCCCAGAATCAAAAGTGTCCATGCCATCGACTATAAAACCGCTCTGCTCATCGGCGCTTTCCAGTGCCTGAGCCTGATTCCCGGCACCTCCCGGTCCGGCTCCACCATTTTGGGTGCCATTTTGCTGGGGGTGGGCCGCAGCGCCGGCGCAGAGTTCTCCTTCTTCCTGGCCATCCCCACCATGGTGGGCGCCAGCGGCCTGAAACTGGTGAAATTCCTGGCCTCCGGGGTCTCGGTCACCGGTGTGGAAATCGGGGTGCTGGTAGTGGGCTGCTTGGTGAGCTTCCTGGTAAGCTTCCTTGTCATCAAGGCCCTTATGGACTATGTCCGCAGCCACAGCTTCCGGGTGTTCGGCATCTACCGGATTGCCCTGGGCATTGTGGTACTTATCTACTTTTTGATTACATTACTCTAAGGAGGACATTATGGAATATACCATTTCCAACGGCATTTTGCAGGTGACGGTTTCCGACCAGGGCGCCCAGGTGTGGAGCGTCCGGGAAATCTCCGACGGCACCGAGTATATGTGGCAGGGCGACCCGGCGGTGTGGAAGTACCACGCCCCCATCCTGTTCCCCCATACCGGCAAGGTGCCGGGAGGCAGCTTCATTGCCAAGGGCCAGGAATTTCCCGCCAAGAGCCATGGCTTTGCCCGGGAGCTGACCCACACCCTGGTTTCCCATACAGAGGATAAAATCGTAATGGAGCTGCGGGAAAACGAAACCACCCTGGCCCGGTGGCCCTACCGGTTCCGGCTGGTTTCGGAGTTTACCCTGGAGGACAGAACCCTCCGCCACACCCTCCGGGTGGAAAACCACGACCCGGAGGCCATGGCCTTCGGCATCGGCTACCACCCCGCCTTCCGGATTCCCATGACCCCGGGACACAGGGACTACGAGCTGCGCTTCTCCCAGGCCGAGTCCCCGGTGTGCATCGCCACAAACGCAGAGGGCCTTCTCACCGACCGCACCTATTACCTGGGAAAGAATATAAAGACCATCCCCGTAAACCAGGCGTTGTTTGCCAACGACAGCCACATGATGGTGGGCCTTCACTCCAAAGAACTGGCCCTGGTGGAGAAGGACACGGGAAGAAGCGTCACCTGCCACATCTCCGGCTACCCCTATGTGCTCATCTGGAGCGCCCCGGGCGAGCCCCAGTTCGTGTGCATCGAGCCCTGGCAGTCCACCCCCAGCCCCGCAGAGGGCGGCAACCTTTGGGAAGAAAAACCCGCCGCCGCCGTTCTCCAGCCCGGCGAAACCTACGAAACCTGCCTGAAAACCACTTTTTCCGGGGTTTAATAAAGCACTGCCTCGCAATTTCACCCGGGCGCAGCCCGGATTTCACACCGCGAAGCGGTATTTCACCCACCCGCAGGGTGGATTTCACTGAAAAAAGGACAAGCCAAACGGCTTGTCCTTTTTTGGGTGACAGGACTCGATGGAATTGAGGAGTGCTCCCCGTCCAGCCGGGGAGCAGCCCGGGTCCACCGGACCCGGGCATTTGATGGGTTCGAGTCCTGTGTGATGCGCAGACCAAAAATAATGGCTACCCATCCGGGTAGCCATTATTTTTGGTGCGGGTGACAGGACTCGAACCTGCACGGCTATGCCAGAGGAACCTAAATCCACCGAGTCTACCAATTCCACCACACCCGCAGATAATATATTTTGTATTTTATCATGGGGTTTTTCCGTTGTCAACGAAAATGCACGGCCGGGAGTTTGCCAGATAGCCGGAAAGTTCCCGGAGGTTTCCTTGATTTTTGTGCAAATGTGCTTGACTTTCTGGGTACAGACAGGTAAAATGTATTTGGTATTGTGTGCGCCGATGTGGAAGTTGCCCCGGCGTTTCATCTTTTGCCCGAATGGGTATTTGCGCCCCATGGCGTTCATTTGTGCTGAATCCATCCCGCCTTTGGGCGGTTCATTTGCCAATTCAACATCATGTGGCCCTGTTGCCCACCTCGGGATACCGATTACAAAAAGGAGGTGTGCAGAAATTATGGGACCGTTGGAAATTGTTTTCGCCGTCATTGGCGTTCTTTTGGTAGGCATTTTGTGCTTTTTCGCAGGAACCTACTACCGCAAGCGGGTAGGTGAGCGGGAGATCGGCTCTGCGGAGCAGGAGGCCACCCGGATCATCAACGAAGCCATCCGCAGCGGTGAGAGCCGGAAAAAGGAAATGCTGCTGGAAGCCAAGGACGAAATTCATAGATCCCGTACTGAGCACGAAAAAGAAGTGAAGGAGCGCCGTTCCGAGCTGAGCAAGCAGGAGCGCCGCCTGCAGCAGAAGGAAGAATCCCTGGACAAGAAGGCCGACGCTTTCGAGCGGAAAGAGGCCGAGCTGGCCAGCCGCCTGGCAGACGTGGCCCAGACCCGGGAGCAGGTGGAGAAAATCAAAGCCCAGCACCTGGAAAAGCTGGAGGAGATTTCGGGCCTGACCCAGGAGCAGGCCAAGCAGTTTCTGCTGGACAGTGTGGAGTCCGAGGTTCGCCACGAAACTGCCATGAAGATCAAGGAAATCGAGCAGCAGCTGAAGGACGAGGCGGACAACAAGGCAAGAGAGATTCTCTCCACCGCCATCCAGCGCTGCGCCGCCGACCATGTGGCAGAAGCCACCGTGTCCGTGGTGCCCCTGCCCAACGATGAGATGAAGGGCAGAATCATCGGCCGGGAAGGCCGGAACATCCGCACCCTGGAAACCATCACCGGTGTGGATCTGATTATCGACGATACCCCCGAGGCCATTACCGTCTCCAGCTTTGACCCGGTGCGCCGGGAGATTGCCCGTCTGGCCCTGGAAAAGCTGATTGTAGACGGCAGAATCCACCCCACCCGCATCGAGGACATGGTGGAAAAGGCCCGGAAGGAAGTGGACCGCACCATCCGGGAGGAGGGCGAGCGGGCCTGCTACGAGACCAATGTGCATAACCTGAACCCGGAGCTGGTGAAGATTCTGGGCCGTCAGAAGTACCGTACTTCCTACGGTCAGAACGTACTGAACCACTCCATCGAGGTTTCCCACATCGCCGGCCTGATGGCGGCGGAGCTGGGTGTGGATGTGGCTCTGGCCAAGCGGGCAGGACTGCTTCACGACCTGGGCAAGTCCATCGACCACGAGGTGGAGGGCAGCCATGTGCAGCTGGGTGCTGACCTGGCCCGGAAGTTCAAGGAGAACCCGGTGGTGGTCAACGCCATCGAAGCCCACCACGGAGATGTGGAGCCCAAGACGGTGATTGCTGTTCTGGTGCAGGCTGCGGACGCTGTGTCTGCCGCCCGTCCCGGCGCCCGTCGGGAGAATGTGGAAAATTATATCCGCCGGCTGCAGAAGCTGGAGGAGCTCACCGGCTCCTACCCCGGTGTGGAGAAGGCCTACGCCATCCAGGCCGGTCGGGAAGTGCGGATTATGGTAAAACCGGAACAGGTGACCGAGGACAACATGATCATCCTGGCCCGGGACATTGCCAAGAAAATCGAAGCAGAACTGGAATACCCGGGACAGATCAAGGTCAACGTCATCCGGGAGACCAAGGCTGTGGAGTACGCAAAATAAGCCAAAGGCTGCGGCAGTTGTTGCCGCAGCCCTTTTTTTGCCTTTACAGCTTTTCCAGCGCCATCACCTTGTCGATGCGGCGCTGGTGGCGTTCTGAGTGGGAGAAGTCTGTTGCCAGCCACACGTCAACGATTTCCTGAGCCAGCATGGGGCCGGTGACTCCGGCGCCCAGGGCCATCATGTTGGTGTCGTTGTGCTCCCGGGTGAGGCGGGCGGTCATGGTGTCGGACAGGAGGGCGCAGCGGATGCCCTTGATCTTGTTGGCAACGATGGACACGCCGATGCCGGTGGTGCAAAGGACGATGCCCCGGTCACACTCCCCGGAGGCCACCGCCCGGGCGGCAGGGGCAATATAGTCGGGGTAGTCACAGCTGTCGGTGGTATGGGTGCCGAAGTCCACCACTTCCATGCCCTTCTCCTGGAGATGGGCCTTCAGCTTATTTTTCAGCTCCACAGCGCCGTGGTCACAAGCCATTGCAATTTTCATTGGTATTTCCTCCTTATAGGGAAGCTCTGAATAAATTGGCAAGAGCTGGCAGCGTGAGATTTTTCGTCAGACAAAAGAATGGAAAACAGTGGAATACTGTATGTATTTCCTGTTTTTCATTCTGCGTGGATGGCGAAAAAGATAAGCTTTCCAGCCGCAGACGATTTATTCAGAGTTTCCATAGATTATATGACAAAGCCGCCGTTGACGGACAGCACTTCTCCGGTGACAAAGGGCGCATCCGCCAGGTACATAAGAGCCCCCGCCACATCCTCCGCCGTGCCGTTGCGCCCCAGAGGGGTTTCCTCTGCCAGGGCGTCCAGGGTCTGCCGGTCAAAGCCGGCGCACATATCCGTGAGAATCACCCCCGGAGCCACGCAGTTGCACCGGATGCCGCTGGGCCCCAGCTCCTTGGCCAGGGACTTGGTCAGGGCAATCACCGCCCCCTTGGTCGCGGCATACGCCGCCTCGCAGGAGGCCCCCACCTGTCCCCACATGGAGGAAAGGGTGAGAATACACCCCTTCTGCTGCTTCAAAAAGTAGGGAATCGCCTGGCGCACCGTGTGGTAGATTCCCTTCACATTTACATCGAACATCCGGTCCCAGGCTTCCGGGGTCACATCCTGAAAAAGCCCCACCTGGCTGATGCCGGCGCAGCAAATGAGGATGTCCACCTGGGGAATCTGCAAAAAAGCCTCCCGGACGGAGTCCTCCCGGGCCACGTCGCAGCAAATGCCGGTGGCACCGGTTTCCTCTTCCAGGGCTTTTGCCCGGTCATGGGCTTTTTCGTAGAAGAAAAACACCCGGTCGCCCCGGGCGGCAAAGCGCCGCACCGTGGCTGCTCCGATTCCCCGGGAGCCGCCGGTGATTACAACAGTTGCCATATGAAATCTCCTTGTAAAAAGGCTGCCGCCCGGAAAACAGGCGGCAGCCGGGAATGTTATCTTCTGCGGCTTCTGGTCCGGTGGTCGGAGTACTGCCGGAGGGAAGAGATTTTGCTGTCGGATTCGGTCATAAAGGCCTTGAGCTTTTCCTCAAAAAGCTGGTCGGCAGTTTTGGGAGCCGGAGGAGGGGTGGGGGCAGAACGCTGGGGGCTGCCGCCTTCTTTCCGGGGGAAGGAATTTCCTCTGCCGGGGCCCCGCTGAGGCTTGGGCTCCAGCCGCTTGATGGACAGATTGATTTTCCCGGAATCCAGGTTGATGACCATGACCTTCACATCCTGTCCTTCGGTCAGGTGCTGCCGGATGTCGCTGACGTAGGTGTTGGACACCTCCGAGATATGTACCATGCCGGTCTTGTTCTCGGGCAGCTGAATAAATGCGCCAAAGTTGGTAATGGACTTGACTTTTCCTTCTAATACGGCTCCTACGGTTAACTCCATGTTTGCTTAGTTTCCTCCAAATTTATGATGGGTCGGTGGGCTCCACCGGATTGAAAAAGACGGAATCCGGGTCTACCAGCCCCAGAAGCTCTCCAGCCAGCTGACGGATGCTCTCGGGGGTGCCCAACTGCTGAATATTCTCGGTCAGCCGATTATTCTCCCCTTCCAGGGCGACGGCCTGATTCCGCAGGCTCTGGGTATTGGCCTTTATGCTGTTGCAGCGCATGGCGATGACGCCCATGGCCACGCCGGACAGCAGAATGGATACCAGCACGGCGCACTTGAGAAGGGGTGCGGCGGGGCGGTATACCAGGCGGATATTTTTCATGCAGGGTCCCTCCGGTTCCATGCCGGTCTTTCCGGCAATCATTCCTCTTTATTGTAACCCATTTTTTCCCGCTTGCAAAGAAAAATTTTTGTTTTTTTCGGATTTTTTGAAAAAATTTTTTCCAAGGAGCCCCCAAAGCCCGGAAAAAGCCCCCAAGTCCCTTCCAGAATCCGACAAAAACCGGGGAAATGAGCCTTCCCAGGCTCCATTCCCAGGCAAAGCCCCCCACAGCCAGCCCCAGAAGATACCCGCCCCGGATGTCTCCTGCGCACACCCCGAAAAACAGGTATATAAGGGCATATCCCAGGACAGCAAGAAAAACCACATCGGAAAGGGCCGTAAACCGGGGGCGCAGGGGCCGGAGAAAGTCATACACCAGCCCCAGTCCCACCCCCAGCAGGCAGGCGGCGAGAAAATGCCCCCAGGCCAGGGCCGGGGAAATCATTTCACCAGACGGCGTAGCACGCCGCCTCTTTGCCGGGGCTCCTGGTAAATCATGGCGCAGATATGCCCCTTCACCGCCACCTGTCCCCCTTCAATGGACAAAGTTTTCAGCTCCAGATCCTTGCCATGAATCACCAGGGTTCCCAGCTGGGTTTCCAGCACCACGCAGCTCTCTTCAAACCGCACCACCTGGCTGACCCCGGTGAGGGTAAGGCTGCTGCGCTCGTTCAGTGTCAGCTTATGGGGCAGCTGCACCGGCTCCTGATTCATGCACATCCCTCCTGTTCAAAACAGCCTATGCACCCCCAGGACCCTTTATGCCAGAGAAACCCCAGGGATGGTCTGTGGATTTCGACGGAATTTTTCTTGCATAATCCTATGGAATTTGGTATAATAGCCACGCAAGCCAATTCAAGGAAAGAGAAACGGAGAAACTTCATGGCAAAATTGTACTTCAAATACGGGGCAATGGGCTCCAGCAAAACCGCCCAGGCCCTGATTACCAAATACAATTACGAGGAAAACGATTTGCAGGTGTGGCTCGTCAAGCCCAGCGCCGACACCCGGGACGGGGAGCGGATTCTCCGCAGCCGGATTGGGCTGGAAGCGCCGGTGGAGGCTGTGTCCCCCCAGACGGATGTACTTGCCCTCTTTGAAAGCACCCGGCTGGGAAAGTGCGATGTGATTATTGTGGACGAGTGTCAATTCATGACCCCACAGCAGATTGATGAGCTGCGGGAGATTGTGGACCGGCACAACATTCCTGTGATGTGCTTCGGCCTGCGGACAGACTTTCAGACAAAGCTGTTCCCCGGCAGCCTCAGGCTCATGGAGGTGGCAGACACCATCCAGGAGATCAAAACCATCTGCGACTGCGGCGCCAAGGCCACGGTAAACGCCAGAATCGACGCCGACGGACACATTATCACCCAGGGCGCCCAGGTGGTGCTGGGGGGCAACGACGCCTACATCGCCATGTGTCACAAGTGCTATATCCGGGGAATCCGGGAGAATCGGGTCATCCGTCTCCACGGCTCCCACGATAAAGAATAAATAACAAAGGAGATTGAACGTCATGGAATTGTCTGAGATTCTTGCCAAATGTGATCACACCCTTCTGGGTCAGACTGCCACCTGGGAGGATATCCGCCAGGTGTGCGACGACGGCATGAAGTACCACACCGTCTCTGTGTGCATCCCCGCCTGCTATGTGAAGCAGGCCAAGGAATATGTGGGGGATCAGCTCCCCATCTGCACCGTCATCGGCTTCCCCAACGGCTACGATACCACCGCCGCCAAGTGCTTCATGGCCACCGATGCCGTGGACAACGGTGCCGACGAGGTGGATATGGTCATCAACATCGGCTGGGTGAAGGAAGGCAATTACGATGCCGTCCGGGAGGAGATTTCCGCCGTCAAGGCCGCCTGCAAGGGCAAGCTCCTGAAGGTGATTATCGAAACCTGCCTGCTCACCGACGAGGAGAAGATTGCCATGTGCAAGGTGGTTTCCGATTCCGGCGCCGAGTACATCAAGACCTCCACCGGCTTCTCCACCGCCGGCGCCACCTTCCACGATGTGGAGCTTTTTGCGGGGCACGTGGCACCCCATGTGAAGATCAAGGCCGCCGGCGGCATTTCCAGCCTGGAGGATGCAGAGAAGTTCATCCAGCTGGGAGCTTCCCGTCTGGGCACCTCCCGGATTGTGAAGCTGGCCAAGGCTCTGGAAGCCGGCAAAACCGCTCCCAACGACGGCTCCTATTAGGGAAACTCTGAATAAATCGTCTGCGGCTGGAAAGCTTATCTTTTTCGCCATC
>ERZ1643251.269-NODE-269-length-85918-cov-11.118491_pt1 | contig 85918 bp, 75 predicted proteins | sample MGYA00579261_ERZ1643251 | MGnify/ENA primary metagenome ERZ1643251 (study PRJEB29033, sample SAMEA4952267) | chicken gut metagenome | biome: Broiler Chicken; feature: Gastrointestinal Tract; material: Caecum | place: Ireland | collected 2018 | study: Broiler... | reverse complement strand
TTGTCCAAGGTGCTTCGTCATGTTTTCACGTTGTTTAATTTACAAGGTACACACGAAACTTTCGTTTCTGAACATTTCGCTCGATTTCATCCGCTTCGCTTTCGTTCAGCGTCCGTCTCGCGGAACTTTTAGTATCTTAGCAGACCGTTCAGCATTTGTCAAGAACTTTTTTCAAAATCTTTTGAAATTTTTTCTTGATTTTCGCTCGATTCGCTCGCACCCGTCAGGTGCCTAGATACAATAGCAAGCCGCACTCGAAATGTCAATACCTTTTTTTCAAGATTTCAAGATTTTTTTAATTCGACTAAAAACAGTGTCGTCGCCGGCACGATAGCGAGAACAGCCAGATTGCCAACAATCCATCCCCAGTTGGGCACCGACGGCACCAGCCATAGGAATGCTGCCGCCAGGGCGGCGCTGCCCCATACGGTTTTATGGGCTGGTGCATTGGGGGCCGCACAGGTCAACGCCTGTCGGGCCGCCGCCAGTAAAAAGGCCAGCAGACAGCAAAAGCTGATGGACAGCAATGCCGAAATTACCACCTCAAACCGTTCCATAACACCCAGCACAGAGATACTGCGGCTCATAAGCCAGAAGGCATTGGATGACGCCTGAGCCAACGGCAGTCCCAACGCCCCCACACAAACGAGACTAACTGCCACGCCTGCCCCGGCAATCAGCAGGTACCACCGAAACCACGCCGTTTTCCGTTGGGTCAGTCCATCTCTTAAATAGAAAGCCGCCGCCGGAATCAGCAGCACCGTCAACGGACCCAGGCTCTCCATCGCCGTACCATCCGGCCGTAGGGCGCGCAGTTCCACATCCGTGGTACCAAAGGCCAGCACCAGAGAAATCATAGGCGCCACCGCCAGAAAGAGCGTCGCACCAAACCGGCAGGTAGCTGCTGCTCCCTGGGACGACGCCACAGCGGCCAGAATCAGCAGCAGCATGGGGATTAAAGGAAATGCGTTATCTCTGGGAAAGGCTGTTACTGCCATGGATGCAGTCAGGGCCACAGTCAGTACCAGCCACAGCCAGGACGCCAGCGCCAGCCACTTGCCCAGCATTTTTCCCCATGCCGTTGTCAGTAGTTCCGCCGGGCCCAATCCCTGGGGCAGTGCCGTGGGGCCCATGCTTCTATATATATAGAAAAGCGGGATTGCTGCAACGGCGGCCCCCAAAAGCACCCAGGGCCAAGTAACAGCAGAGCACACGGTCACCAGCGGGGCGGCCAGGGCGGCCGCCAGCAGAGCGCACAGCTGCCGGGGTGAATAGCTATCCATCATTGCTCAGTCGATACCTCCCGTCTGTTTCCGTCAACGGCGGCAATGTTACCGTCCGCTCCTCCAACCATGCTGCCTGTAGGTCCTGCAAGGTTTTGTCGCCCTGGTGGGTAGCCAGATACGGTGCCGCACTGTCAGCTTCCACATTGCCCTGGCCCAGATAGATCCGGGCGGCGGGCCGCAAGGCCCGGTCATTCAAAACCTGGTCCAGGTGGGTTAAGGTATCGCCGCACAATACAATATGGGCCACCGTGTCGAAAAAAGCCACGCCGGGAGCCGTCTCGGTCAGATCTTCCACGGCCTCGGCCCAAGTCCGGCCCTGTCCCGCCAAATCGTTGCCGCCGTCCAGATACAGCAGCCCGTCCCGCTCCGACAGGACCAGCACCTCCACCGGCAGCAGATCGGCCACATCCCGCGGTTTCACCGGCAGCCATCCCGCCATGGCAACCAACGCCACAGCGACGGCCAGCAGTACTATTTTTTTCATGGTTTGCCCTCCTGTCCCGCGTCCTCCGGCTTTTGATTGCGGGTGACCAGCCGTTTGCGCAGAATGGCCCCGCCGCCGCTGGCCGCCGAAAACGGCGCCAAATAGGCTGCACCGTAAGATTGCAGCCCTGCCAGACGGGCCACCAGCAGCAAGACCGCCGCCGTCAATCCAAACAGCCCCGCAATACTGGCCGCTACCGCCAGAACCAACCGCCAAATCCGAATGGCGTCGGCAAAGTCCCGCCCCGGCAATGCAAAGCCGCAGATTCCGGCCACAGAAACGGCAATCAGTGCCGCCGGTGAAATCAGCTTGGCCTCCACCGCCGCCGATCCGACCACAAGGCCGCCGATGATGGACACCGTCTGTCCAATGGACTGGGGCAGCTGCAAGCCTGCCTCCTGGAGAATCTCAAAGGCCAGCAGCAGAAACAGCACCTCTATAATTGTGGGAAACGGCACGTTTTGTTTGCTTTCAATGACGCTTTGCAATAACGCCGTGGGCAGCATCTCCTGGTGGAACGCCGCCATGGCCACATAAAGTCCCGGCAGCAGCAGCGTCACCAATAATGCAGCATACCGCAAAACCCGCAGGGCCGACGCGCTGACAAAATCCCGGCTCAAATCCTCGGGAGAATCCATGAGCCGTCCCAGGTTGACGGGGGCCAGATAGGCCAGTGGCAGACCGTCAATGAGAATCCCCACCCGGCCAGCCAGCAGAGCCGTCACAAACCGGTCGGTCCGCTCCGTGTACTGAAGCAGCGGGAAGGCCGTCTTGCGGCTGCCGGTGAGATATTCCTCGGCGGCAGCGGTGGTGGCCAGGGAATCCACATCCAGACTTTTGAGCCGCTGCACCGTCCTTTCAATCAGTTCCGGGTCTGTGACACCGTCCACCCAGGCCACCGACACGTTGGTGGCCGTCTGGGTCCCCACCACCAGCTGGGTGAAGCGCAGCTTCTCCGAACGCATATGGCGGCGAATCAAACCGGTGTTAATGCGCATATTTTCATTGAAGGCGTCTTTTGCCCCCTTGACGGTGTTTTCCACCTGGGGCGCGCCGGTACTGCGGTTGACGGTGGTCTTGGCCTCAAAGGCCAAGGCCGTTTTTTCCCCAGGAAACAATACCACAGCAAACCCATTGAGCAGCTTGGACAGGGCATCGGCGCCGTCGGTGACCCGAACGCAGACGGCGTTATAAACGGCGCCCCGTTCGGCCCGCTCCACCAGCTGTCCCATGGTGGCCCCGGTCAATGCCTGGGCCAGGGGCCGTAGAACGTATTCGGAGATGGTACCGCCGGTGACCAGTCCATCGATGAAATACAGCCGCAGGCGCCAGCCGGCGGCCTCCACCTCCCGGGCCACAAAATCCCCGGTCTCTCCAAAGGCCGCTTCAATGGCGGCGGCAGTCAGTTCCATTCGTTTCACCTCCTGGTAAGGATGCCCGGACCAATGTAAAAGTATACATTGCGCCGGCACACCTTTCGCGGTATAATCTCTGCGAGAGGAGGGGTTTCATGGCATTTCCCTTTTTTGCCCTGTTGTCCCGGATGCGCTATATTCAGCGCTGGGGCCTCATGCGCAATACTTTCCAGGAGAATATTCAGGAGCACAGCCACATGGTGGCGGTGTTGGCCCACGGTCTGGCCATGATTGACCGGGAACTGTGCGGCGGCAACGCCGACCCGGACCGCTGCGCCGCGGCGGCCCTGTTCCACGATGCACCGGAGATTCTCACCGGCGATCTGCCCACGCCCATCAAATATGCCAACGACGACATTCGCACCGCTTACCGTCAGGTGGAAGAGGTCAGCGCCCGCAAGCTGCTGTCCATGCTGCCGCCGGAGATCCAGGCCGGATACGAACCGCTGCTGCTGGAGACGGACGACGCTGTGCGGCAAATCGTCAAAGCCGCCGATAAACTGTCGGCCTATATCAAATGCGTGGAAGAGCTGAAAGCCGGGAATCAGGAATTTGCCACAGCGGCAGGCCAGACCCGGGAAGCGTTGGAACAGATGGATCTGCCCTGTCTGCGGTATTTTATGGAGCACTGTTTGCCGTCCTTTGCCGAAACCCTCGATCAACTACAAGGAGGAACTTGAACTATGCGCGCTATCGTCACCGTTGTCGGCCCGGACCGGGTCGGCATCATTGCTGAGGTCTGCACCCAGCTGGCACAGCTGAACATCAACATTATTGACATTTCCCAGACGGTTATGGAGGGCTTCTTCACCATGATGATGGTCACCGACACCTCCAAGGCCAACAGCGATTTGGATACCATCGCTGATGTTCTGGCCCGCAAGGGTGAGGCCATGGGCCTGTCCCTCCGCATCCAGCGGGAGGACATTTTCCATGCCATGCACAAGGTCTAAGGAGGTCGTCATGCTCAGTCACAACGATATTATGTCGACCATCGACATGATCGACCATCAACACCTGGACATCCGTACCATCACCCTGGGATTAAGTCTGCTGGACTGCGCCGACCCCAACGCCGAGCGCTGCGCCCAGAAAATCTACGACAAAATCTGCCGCCATGCGGAGAAACTGGTTCCCACCGGCGAAACCATCGAGCGGGAACTGGGCATTCCCATTGTCAATAAGCGCATTTCCGTCACTCCCATCGCCCTGGTAGGCGGAGCCAGTGAGACGGAGAATTTCGCCATCTTTGCCCAGGCCATGGATCGGGCAGCCCATACGGTGGGCGTCAACTTCATCGGCGGTTTCTCCGCCCTGGTCCACAAGGGTATGACCAGCGGTGACCGCCGCCTGATTCAGTCCATTCCCGAAGCCCTTTCCACTACAGAGCTGGTCTGCTCCAGCGTCAACGTAGGCTCCACCAAGGCGGGCATCAATATGGAAGCCGTCCGCTGGATGGGCCAGATTATCAAGGATACAGCAGCCCGCACCGCCGACCAGGGCGGCATGGGCTGTGCCAAGCTGGTGGTGTTCTGCAATGCTGTGGAGGATAACCCCTTCATGGCCGGTGCATTCCACGGTGTGGGTGAACCGGAATCGGTTATCAATGTGGGCGTCTCCGGTCCCGGCGTGGTGGCCCACGCCTTGAAAGAGGTTCAGGGCAAACCCCTGGATGAGGTGGCAGAACTGATTAAAAAGACGGCCTTCCGCATTACCCGCATGGGCCAGCTGGTGGCCCAGGAGGCCAGCCGCCGGCTGAATGTTCCGTTCGGCGTGGTGGACCTGAGTCTGGCCCCCACCCCGGCCATCGGTGACAGCGTGGCCCGGATTCTGGAGGCCATGGGCCTGGAGGTCTGTGGTACCCACGGCACCACGGCGGCTCTGGCCCTGCTCAATGACGCGGTGAAAAAGGGCGGCGTTATGGCATCCAGCAGCGTCGGCGGCCTGTCCGGCGCATTTATCCCCGTCAGTGAGGACGAAGGCATGATTGCCGCCGCTTCCTGCGGTACCCTGACGCTGGACAAGCTGGAAGCCATGACCTGTGTCTGCTCCGTGGGTCTCGATATGATCGCCGTCCCCGGCGACACCACCGCCGACACCCTCTCGGCCATCATTGCCGATGAAGCGGCCATTGGTATGGTCAACACCAAGACCACCGCCGTCCGGCTCATTCCCGCTGTGGGCAGCAAAGTGGGCGATATGGTGGAGTTCGGCGGCCTGCTGGGCAGCGCCCCGGTCATGCCGGTGCATCCGGAATCCGCAGCGGAACTGATTGCCCGCGGCGGCCGTATCCCTGCCCCCATGCAAAGCCTGAAAAACTGATACAAGACTGCACTTGGACGACGCTGACCAACAATGTTTCCCCCTCTGTGCAGTTTGGACCAAAATATCTTTGTTGTGTTCCTGTGTGCATTGGAACTGATGTTGCTCAGCCAGCCCTTTTCTGACTTTCTATAGCGCGGTCTCAAACCTATGATAGAAAAAAGAGACGAGAGAGAAATGCAAACGAAGATCGTAAAAAGACGCAGGATTCTGCATGCCCTGTTGGCAGGTTTCCTCAGCGGCGCACTGTTTTTTGCCACTGTGTCGCTCCCGGTTTCCGCCCAGGACAGCATACCTGGAATTACACCGCCATCCAGCTGTGAAGTCATCCAGTATGGAACATCCGGCAAAAATCAACCGCTGCTGGCCTACCGTTTTGGGCATGGAAGCAACGTGCTTTTAATGACATTTGCCATGCACGGCTTTGAGGACCACTGGGACCGTGACGGAAACGCGCTGGTCTATGCGGCGCAGAAGATCATGGAGCATTTGGACCGTTCTCAGCAGCAGCTTTTGGATCTGGATTGGAGCGTGTATATTCTGCCCTGCGTCAATCCCGATGGTCTTCTAATGGGGTACAGCGGCAATGGTCCGGGGCGCGGCACCATGTCGTATTTGGACAGCAGTCATACGCTGCACTTTGACCGCGGCATTGACATGAACCGCAGCTTTCCCTACCTCTGGCGTCCATATGAAACTCTGCGCAATTTTAATGGAGATCAGCCTCTTGCCAGTCTGGAGTCCAAGGCTTTGGCCGACTTTTCAGAGGAAATTCTTGAACAGGGGTACCACACTGCTATTGTAATTGATGTCCACGGCTGGACGCAGCAGCTTCTCACCAATGATAATCAGGGAACACTGTATCAGATTCTCCATAATCAATTCCCTCAGAATTCCTATACCACATTAGAGAAATCCGCTGGATACTTTGCGTCCTACGCAGCGTACAATTTGGGCTATACAGCCTGTCTGCTGGAATTCCCCTGCGACGTCTATTCTGAAAGTCAGTTTCAGGCCAGCGGATACAGCGAACAGCTGTGCAGCGGCATTTCGGAAATTCTACAGCAATATGGGATGGATACGGGCCACAGCGCCCGGTGTCCCTCCGTATGCTTTACCGATCTGGAACCACTCCATCAGTATCATACTGCTGTAGATTATGTATTGGAAAACGGCTGGCTGCAAGGAACATCCCCCACAACGTTTTCTCCCGACGGCACAGTGGACCGTGCCATGCTGACGACCATTCTGTGGCGGGCCGCCGGATATCCTGCACCGCCCCAGCAGGAGCCTGAGGATTTGGAAGACGGTGAAATGGAAGACCCGTCTGCGCCGGACCCCGAAAGCTCGGAGATGGGCGGCACCACATCGTTGGATGATGACGGCAGTTCGGAGGACACGTCTGTGCCAGGCTTCCAAGACTTGGAGGACGATGCCCCTGCGTCACCGGAAGACAACAGCAGTTTCCAGACCAGTGAGACTGATCTGATCCTGCCGCATACCGGATTTTATGATGTAGCGGAAGACAGTTGGTATGCGCTCGCTGTACAGTGGGCGCATACCAATGGACTGGTCAATGGCGTGTACCCCCAGTATTTTATGCCGGATCAACCGGTAACCCGCCGCGATCTTGCATTGTTCCTGTATCGATATGCGCAATATCGCGGAATCGATACCACACAGCGTGTCAATCTCTATCAATATACGGATTACCGATCCGTTGGAGATTTTGCTGCGGATGCTGTATCCTGGTGCATTGCCAAAGGGATTCTTCCAACAGTTTCCACTGCGGATGGCCCCTCCATCCAGCCGAGCAAGCCGCTCAGCCGCATTGACATGGCACAGGTCCTTATGCAGTATCTATCCATGATGTAAACTTGTCGGCTCTTTTCCCCTTGGCATAGGTCTGTCGCAGACTGTAGTTTTGTGTTCAGCCAAAAAACAATTGCAGTATAAAAAACACCGTAAAACTTTGTTACTGGAGTTTCACGGTGTTTTTATTTAACTGTATTTTGGTAAATTGTTCTTTTAACCATCCATTGATTGACGTATATATAGCTGTACATTGGAACTGTTCTTTCCCGCTGGAATGACGCCGGGCAATTCCCCACGCTTAACAAAATGATAAAAAGTCCGGCCCAATGATAGCTTGACACCACGCTGGATGTCGTTCCAGTCATCGAACAGCGACATCACAGTAAAGGTTTTATTTCTTTCATAATCTTTGGCCTTATTTTTTAGTTCTTCAAATCGCGAGTCAAAATCCTGATCTCCAACCGGAAATCGCTTGACATATTGTGATAAAGTCAACCCTTTCCTTCCAGCTTCATAAACCATGGATTTATACTCTTCATCTGTCAGTGTAACAACAACTGTATGGGACATCGCACATCGCTTCTTTCTGAACAGATTATATAATTAAATCATGCCATTGTCAAGCGCTATTCTGATTTGCTTATAAAATTAGCCCAAGAGTGGGGCAACTATTTCTTGACATACCTATAGCATCAGCAAAAATACCCCATGAGTCCCATTTCTTTTCTTTGTTTATTTCAACAAAGCACATTTCAGTATTCTTTGTAATTTTATGTCTTTTGTACAATTCCTTTCTCGACATGCGCTGTCGGCTATGCTATAATAGGCAGCAGTCTGAACTGCGGCCTGCTGCGATTTTGCGGCAAGGGAAAGGAGACAAGAAAATGAGCAAACAAAGAAGAAACCGGATTTTGTCGGCGGTACTGAGCGCAGCCCTGGTGCTGTCCCTCTCCACCACCGCCCTGGCGGCGGAAACCGGCGAGGTCCATCTGACCATCATCGGCACTTCTGACACCCACGGCAATGTCTGGGGCTACTCCTATGAGGATATGAAGGAGAGCACCGGAGATGGTCTGGCCCGAGTTGCCACCTATGTCAATGAGGTTCGGGTGGAAAACCCCAACACCATTCTGGTGGACGCCGGCGATACCATCCAGGGTACCATTATGACCGACGATCTCTATGCCAAGGACACGGCCGATCACCCGGTGCCCGCAGCCCTCAACTACATGCAGTACGACGCCTGGGTTCTGGGCAACCATGAATTCAACTTCGGTGTAGACAATCTCAAGGCCATTGTGGACCAGGCCGAAATGCCGGTTCTGGCCGCCAACGTCAAGAACGCCGACGGCTCCTATCTCACCGGCGCCGGTTATACCATCGTGGAACGCGGCGGCGTCAAGGTCGCCATCATCGGCGTGACGACGCCCAACATTCCCCGTTGGGACGGCACCAAGCAGGGCGTGGCCGATCTGACCTTTGAGGCCATGGCCGACGCTGTCTCCGACTGCATCGATGAAATCGGCTCCAACGCCGACGTCATTATGGTTTCGGCCCATGCCGGTCTGGGCGCTGAATACTCCACCGATGGCGCTGATGCCGCCCAGACCATTCTGGACCAGTGCCCCGAAGTGGATGTATTACAGCTGGGCCACACCCACACCACCTACATCAACAATGACGGCGCCATCCCTGTGGGTGAGACCAAGAACAACGCCGGTGAGGTCATCCGCTATGATCTGACCCTCAACAGCAGCAAGGAGATCACCGCCGCCACCGTGGAAACCGTCTCCATGAAGGGCGTCGAGCCGGATCAGGGCTTGCGGAACGTTCCCGCCATCCAGAATGCACAGACCAAGACCGTTTCCTTTATCCAGGACAACGTGCTGGGTCATGCTGCCGCTGACTTCCAGCCGGTCAATGAGATCAACGGTCTGCCCGAGGGCCGCTTGCAGGATACCGCCGTCATCGATCTCATCGGTACCGTCCAGCTGGAAAACTCCGGCGCCGATGTTACCGCTGTGGCTCTGTTCAAGGACACCAGCGATTTGAAACAGGGCGATCTCAACTACGGCAACCTGTTTGACATCTATAAGTTCCCCAATGTGCTCTATACGGTCAAGGTCACCGGCGCGGAAATGAAAGCCTATATGGAATGGGCCGCCGCCTGCTGGAACCAGTGGCAGCCCGGTGATATGAACATTTCCTTTAATCCGGACAAGCCCGGCTATCTCCATGACCATTTCATCGGCCTTAACTACGAGGTCAATCTGTCCAAGCCCGCCGGTCAGCGCATTGAAAATGTGACCTTCCAGGGCAAGCCCCTCTCCGATACCCAGGAGTTGACCCTCTGCGTCAATGACTATCGTTTCACCGGCCTGAAAAATGAAGGCATCATTTCCGGCGAGAAGCTGTGGGAGTCCTCCGCCTCCGTCCGTGACATGCTGCTGGTCTACCTGGGACAGCACGATCCCCTGGAGCCCACGGTAGACAACAACTGGAAGATCACCGGTGTGGACCTACAAAAGAACAATCCCCAGCGCGCCGCCTACATTGAGCAGATCAATTCCGGCAAGCTGGCTGTGCCCTATAACAAGAGCATCAATCTGAATGAGGCTAACAATGTGGTGGTCAACGGCCATCTGTTCTCCGCCGCCAGTGCCGTCAGCAGCGGTCTGGGCGATACCACCTTCTTCCGTCTGCGCGACCTGGCCGCCGCGTTCCAAGGTACAGAAGCCGCGTTCAATGTGGACTGGAACGGCAGCGTTGTGCTGACCCGCGGCGGTACCTATACGGGCTCGACTCTGCCGGACCGCACGGAAGGCAGCGCCATTACCTACGCTACTCCCACTGTTTTGGTGGATGGTAAGCCCGTGGAAATCTCGGCCCTCTACATTGAAGGCAACTACTATGTCTCTGCCGATACCATCAACACGCTGCTGGGCACCCAAGCCACCGAGCAGAACGGTGTGCTTACCCTGACCGTGGACCTGGCCAGCGATGCCGGCAACGGCAACGCCGGTTAATCGCAGTTTGTCCTTTCTGTGGGGCGGCGCTCCCGTCCCACACCTCCAAGCGCACAAACCGGGATTCCCTTTTTTGGAGGGAATCCCGGTTTTGATTTTTCATAGGGGTGTGATTTGCAACAAGCCGCCGTGAAGCGTTGCTTCACGGCGGCTTTAGGTTTTTTGCAGTTTCGTTTTTATGCGGCGGGCAGCTTCAACACCTGACCTGCACGAATCAGGTTCGGGTTGCTCAGAATATCGGTGTTGGCTTTGTAAATATCGTTCCACTTTTCACCGGTTCCGTAGATCTGCTGTGCAATCGACCACAGGCAGTCGCCGGTCTTTACCGTATAGGTCTTTTCCGCAGGGTCGGGCGTCGGGTCCACCGGATCAGCGGGATCAACGGGTTCGACCGGATCAACCGGATCCACAGGGTCAACCGGATCGACCGGATCAACCGGATCAGGGTCCACGGTCGTTTCTCCCTCATCAATGGCAGGCAGTTTGCCCTCCGCACGCAGTGCGGGACCGTTCAGCGAGGCAACGTTGGGCGTCCGTCCATCCTCAGACGTCGGAATGCTCAGCTCGCCGCTGCGCACCATATCATAGATCAAATCTTTCTGCGGGTCATCCAGATCAGCGCCCACGATCTTCCAGTTGTTGTCACATACAGGCATCAGCGGTTCGCCCAGATTGGCCACATATTCGGTGATCATATCACGGACTGCGCCGCCTTCATACACAACGTCTTCAGCGTTAATGAGACCGGCGCTCACCAAACCGCCGTAACGGTAGTTGTTCAGCGCCAGAACCAGCTGGGTATCATCGGCCAGGGGTTCGCCCTTGTAGGTAACGTTGACAATGCGCTGACCGGCGGGCTTGGAAATATCGATCTCATAATTTACACCGGCGAACATGTCATAGTTATACATACGCATGTCGGGGTTAAAGCTGATTGTGACATCACCGGGCTGATACTGATTGAAGAAATTGCCCGCATGCTCTTCCATGATGGCCTTCAGCTGCTTGCCCGTGACCTTGACCGCAAACAGCGTATTGTCATATTTGTAAATCTTAACGCTGTCTCTGTGGAGGAATGGACCCTTTTCCAGGTTGGAATCCTCTGTAAACAGGGCAGCCAGGGACACGTCCGCGCCGGACTCCTTCATCTGCACCAGGTTGACCAGGTCGGTAATGGGGTTGTCCTGAATGATGGCGTTGGGAATGCCGGGCAGCAGGTATACCGGGTCCATAAAGGTAGCACCGACTTCACCCACGACCTTGGACGCAAGGGCCAGGCTCTTCTCATGGAGATCCTTCATCTCCGCCAGGAACGCGGCGTCCGGCGTGACTGCGGAGGAGTCCAGCAGCTCCGATGTGGTCTTGTCATCTTCAATAACCCACTCGCCGTTTTCCTGCTTCAGGGTGAAGGTCATCTTGCCCACAAATTTGCCGTTGTTGGCCGGTTCCAGCACGGGAACACCGGCAATCTCCTCGTCCACCTGGGCATGTGCGTGACCAATCAGCAGGCCGTCCAGCTGGTCGGCGTACTTTTCAGCAATTTTCTCTGCGCCTTCCACGCCGTATTCGCCTTCCAGACCGTAGTGAATCGCACCAATCACCACATCCGCCTTGCCCTCCAGCTCTGCCAGAATCTTTCCGGTTTCCTCCATGGGCGTGGTGAAGGTCATCTGATTATAGCGGGTGGGGTCGGACGCCTCCCACTGGGGAACATGGGGCGCGTCGATGCCAAAGATCGCCACTTTGATGCCGTTTACATCAAAAATCGTGTAGGCATCCTGCCAGCGAGTGCCGTCGGCCTTGTAGATATTGCCAGCCAGCGTCTTTCCCTGGAATGCCGCAATGGCCTTCTCCAGGCTGGAAAATTCAAAGTTAAACTCATGGTTGCCCAGAACCCAGGCATCGTAGCCAATGGTATTCATGGCCTTGATCATGGGGTGGATATCTTCATTGCGGAATTCCTGGATGTAGTTGGCCTGCAGGCTGTCGCCCGTATCGATCAGCAGCAGGTCCGGGTCCTTGGCCCGCTCCTGTGCGACAATCGTCGCCACATGGGCCATGCTGGTTGCACTTTCCGTATTGGCGGCATAATCAAAGGGGTTGACCATGCCATGGAGATCGCTGGTTTGCAAAATGGTAACGGTTTCCTCGCCTGTATCGGCTGCGTAGCTGGGAACTGTCAGGCCCAGCGTCAACACCAATGCCAGGATCATCGCTGGTACGCGCCTGCGTAATATTTGTTTCATTTCCGTGTACCTCCATTCATTGATCATCCGGCTCCTGCCGTAGTGTAACCAAATTATACAACAGCAGGATTAAATAGACAATATAATTTGTGAAAATTTTCATACAAATTTGATGTTCTCATTACAGTCCATCCATCCCCACACTGGCGCTGCCATTGGTGTCTCCGGGTGTACAACAGCATTTTTAGAAATGCCGTTGACAATTACACCATTTAGGGGTATGATACAAGTAATATGATATGGTAATTGCGATGAGCAGGAGGAGTACACGGTCTGACCCGTCCTCAGAGAGCGGCCGGTTTTGGTGAAAGGCCGCGGCGGAGGAGCGTGGAAAATCACCTGGGAGCATGCCGCCCGAACCTCAGTAAGGCGCGCCGGTTGACGGCCGATATCCCGTTGACCCCATGACTGTGGGGCGTGAGCGGCCGGAGTATTCCGACAACGAGAGTGGTACCGCAGAGGTTCTTGCCTTTGTCTCTTATTTTAGAAGAGACAGGGCTTTTTTTATTGCAAAATCACGACAAGGAGCATGAACATGGACTACAACAAGACCATTAACCTGCCAAAGACCGACTTCCCCATGCGGGCCGGTCTGCCTGCCCGCGAGCCGGAAATGCTGGAGCGCTGGAAGAAGATTGACGTCTACAACGAACTGTTGAAGAAAAACGAGGGTAAGCCCCGCTTTGCGCTCCATGACGGCCCTCCCTTCTCCAACGGCGGCCTGCACATGGGCCACGCCCTGAACAAGTCCATCAAGGACTTTATCACACGTTCCTACGCCATGCGGGGCTATTACACCCCCTATATTCCCGGCTGGGATAACCATGGCATGCCCATCGAGTCCGCCATTATCAAGGAGCAGAAGCTCAACCGCAAGCAGATGAGCGTTGCCGAGTTCCGCACCGCCTGCCATAACTACGCCCAGAAGTATATTGACATTCAGATGGCCGGTTTTCAGCGGATGGGTGTCATTGGCGACTGGGAGCACCCCTACAAGACCATGGATCCCGGCTTTGAGGCCGAGGAAGTGAAAATCTTCGGTGAAATGTATAAGAAGGGCTATATTTACAAGGGCCTGAAGCCCGTGTACTGGTGCCCCAAGGATGAGACGGCGCTGGCCGAGGCCGAGATTGAGTATCAGGATGATCCCTGTACCACCGTCTATGTCAAGTTCCCCATGCACGATGACCAGGGCAAGCTGGGCAGCTTTGACCACAGCAAGCTGTACTTCGTCATCTGGACCACCACCATCTGGACCCTGCCCGGCAACCTGGCCATTGCATTGCACCCCGATGAGAGCTACGCCCTGGTGAAGAACCCCAACGGCGAGATCTACGTCATGGCCGAAGCGCTGACCGAGAAGGTCATGGGCATTGCCGGTATCGAAGGCTGGGAGATTGTGGAGACCCACCCCGGCTCCTTCTTCGAGAATATGCTGGCCGATCATCCCTTCCTGCCCAAAACCTCCCGTCTGGTGCTGGCCGATTACGTCACCATGGATTCCGGTACGGGCTGCGTCCACACGGCTCCCGGCTTCGGCGCCGACGACTACCAGACCTGTCTGCGCTATGGTATGGACATGGTGGTGCCTGTGGATGATCAGGGCCGTCACACCGACTATGCCGGTAAGTATGCCGGTATGAAGACCGAGGAGTCCAACCCCGTCATTCTCGAGGACATGAAAAAGGACGGCAAGCTGTTGGCCTCCGAGGAGATTGTCCACTCCTACCCCCACTGCTGGCGCTGCAAAGGCCCCATCATCTTCCGCGCCACACCTCAGTGGTTCTGCTCTGTGGACGCTTTCAAGGACGCTGCCGTGGCTGCCACCGACGACGTGCGCTGGATTCCCGGCTGGGGCAAGGACCGCATGATCTCCATGATCCGTGAGCGCTCTGACTGGTGCATCAGCCGTCAGCGCCGCTGGGGTCTGCCCATCCCCGTGTTCTACTGCGCCGACTGCGGCAAGCCCATCTGTGATGACGCCACCATTGAAGCCGTCTCCAAGCTGTTTGCCGAGAAGGGCTCCAATGCCTGGTATGAGATGGACGCCGCCGATATTCTGCCTCAGGGCTATACCTGCCCCCATTGCGGCAAGTCCAACGGCTTCACCAAGGAAGAAGACACCCTGGACGGCTGGTTCGACTCCGGCTCCACCCACTTCGCCTCCATGAAGAAGGACCAGGGTTTCTGGCCCGCTGACATGTACCTGGAGGGCCTCGACCAGTACCGCGGCTGGTTCCAGTCTTCCCTGCTGACGGCTGTCGGCGCACTGGGCCAGGGCGCGCCCTTCAAAGAGTGCGTCACCCACGGCTGGACCGTGGACGGCGAGGGCAAGGCCATGCACAAGTCCCTGGGCAACGGCGTGGACCCCGCCGACATCTTTAAAAAGTACGGCGCCGACCTGCTCCGTCTGTGGGCCGCTTCCGCCGACTACCATGTGGATGTCCGCTGCTCCGATAACATCTTTAAGCAGCTGTCCCAGAACTATCTGAAATTCCGGAACACGGCCCGTTACTGCCTGGGCAACCTGGACGGCTTCGACCCCAACAACCTGGTCAAGCCCGAGGATATGCTGGAGCTGGACCGCTGGGCCATCACCAAGCTGAACGCCCTGATTGAGAAGTGCGAAGCCGCTTACAAAGATTACGAGTTCCTGACCATCACCCACGCCATCAATGACTTCTGCGTGGTGGATCTGTCCAACTTCTATCTGGACATCATCAAGGATCGTCTGTACTGCGATGAAAAGGACGGCGTCAGTCGCCGCAGCGCCCAGACGGCTCTGTATCTGATCCTCGACACCATGACCAAGATCTTCGCCCCCATCCTCTGCTTCACCTGTGACGAGATTTGGCTGGCTATGCAGCACCGCGCCGGTGACGACGAGCGCAATGTGGTGTTTAACGAGATGAACAAGCCGTTTACCGAGTACGGCCTGTCCGAGACCGCCATGCTGCGCTGGAGTATCCTGAGCCAGCTGCGTACCGGCGTCAATGCTGCCCTGGAAGCTGCCCGTGCTGAGAAGAAGATCGGTAAGTCTCTGGAAGCCTGTGTGACACTGGTCACCGATAAGCCCATTGTGGAGAGCAATCTGGCCGAGACCCAGAACCGGTTCGGCAGCCAGTGGGCTGACCTGTTCCTGGTGTCCACGGTGGAGGTCACCGATAATGCCGAGCTGTACGCCCAGGCCGCTGAAACGCCCATCGAAGGCGTCCGCGTTCTGGTCCGTGAGGCCGAAGGCATCAAGTGCCCCCGCTGCTGGAAGCACACCCATTCCACCCATACCGACGGCCTGTGCCCCCGCTGCGCCGCCGTGGTGGAAACCCTGTAATCATATGAAAAACGTCCATGGAGTCCCGCAGGATTCCATGGACGTTTCCTTGTATTGACTTTTTCCAAAAAAGCGGATATACTAACCACAGAGAAGGGGTGCTGCCGGCAGACGGCTGTTCCCTTAGCTAGTTATAAAGAAGTAACCGCAAGCTGGGGAGCTGGGCGGTTACTTCTTTTTTGGTCTCTGAAAGAGCCCAATGATGCCGACGGCCAGAATGCCAATCTGGATGATATCAGAAAATGTAACATACTGTTGCACAACATCACCCCCTTTTGCAAGGGGGCAGAAGCACCCCCTTCGGAATCCGGGGGATCAACCGCCTACCGTAACCTGGCAGCACCTTGTGTATCAGTATAGCGAACTTCATCGGATTTTGCAAGAATTTCTGAGGGATTGAGGAACTATATCCATGACCGCTATCTTTTTTGACCTGGATGACACCATTTATCTGCGCTCAGACCCCTTTGACCGCACCTGTGCGGTACTGTTGCCCCATTTGACGGAGGACCAGCGGCGGCGTGCTTTTCGTACCTGCCGGGACCGGGGTGACGAGGTCTTTCCTGCGGCCCAGCGGGGTGAAATTTCGGAATCAGAAATGTACCGTTACCGGTATCGTCAGGGCTTTGCCGATGTGGGTGTGACCATCGATGATTCCTTTGCCTGGGCTTTTTATGAGGAATACATTGTCCAGCAGCGTACCATTGCCCCCTCCCCTGTTATGCAGTCCATCCTGGCTCTGGCCCAAGAGAAATTCGGCCGGGTGGGCATTCTGACCAACGGCGAATCGGTACGCCAGCGGAAAAAAGTACATCAACTGGGGATTTTACAGTGGGCCGAGGAATCGCTGGTATTTGTCTCCGGCGATGCCGGGCGGCCCAAACCGGACCCCTATTTGTTTGAACTGGCCATGACAGCCACAGAGCTTCCACCGAAGCAGCTCTGGATGGTGGGTGATTCCTACGAAGCCGATGTCTGTGGTGCTGCCGCCTGCGGCTGGCATACGGTTTGGCTCAACCGGGAGGGCACGGCGATACCCACCGGCGGCATTGCGCCGGATATCATGGTGGAAAGTGAAGCGGCGCTCCTGTCGTGGTTAAAAAGTTTCTTTTCCCCCTTTGTATAAAAATAATTTTCATCCTGCCCTTATGTTTTTGTCGAAAGCTGTCGATAATCAAGTATTACCGTGGACGAAACAGTGCTAATTTCTGGATATTTTATCTCTTTACTTACAGAAAGGGCTTGTGTAGGATGCGTAGAAATTGTACAATTCGACAGCGGCAAGCCGCGCCTCCTTATTATGCGCTGAAAGTAATCCTGGGATAATCACGCCCTTTTCTATACTGGGAAAAGGGCGTTTTTATATAAGTTTTCTGAATTTATAAAGATTTTATAAGGGAGCGTGAACACAGCAGTGATGTGACCGTACATCATTTATTCTGTATTGAGATAAAGGAGAGATAAGTTTGAAGAACTTGAAATTGAAGTGGAAACTGCTGGTTTCCTATGGCGTTATTTTTCTATTTTTACTGATTTTGGGCATTACGTCGCTTTCTGTCATGAACATGATTTCAAAGAAGAGCGTGGAATATGCCGAAGAAATTGTTCCCGTGGTGGAGGAAATCGGGTTGGCCCGAAGAAACATGGTTTCTGTCCGGCGCTATCTGCTCAACGCCATGATTGCAAACAGCGCTGAGGACTATCAGAGAATCCAGGAATCCATGAATACCGACCGGGAAGCGCTGTATGCTTCTCTGGATACCATTGAGTCCACCAACTCGGACTATGCCGCTTCCATTCGTTCCATCCGGGAAAAGCTGCAGGGTGTGTCGCAATACAATGCGCAGATTATGGAACTGAGCCAGGACTTTGAGAATGCGCAAGCCAAAGAGCAGGCCTATGATATTTACTTGAATACCTATGCTCCCGCGTTTAATGAAGCGGCAGATATGATTATTGCGCTGAACGATGATATCAATCAGGATGTGGCTTCTCAGGAAAATCTGGTAAAAGAGGTACATACCATTGCCATTGTGATTGTCGTCATTATTTTGATGTTGGGTTTGTTGGCGGTTGTTGTGTTCACCGGCCTGATGCTCCGCTATATTCTGACGCCCACCAAAAAGCTGTTGGAGGGTTCGGAAGCACTGGCACGGGGCGATTTTCAAAATGCCTCGGTTGACTACGCCTCCGAGGATGAATTCGGTACCCTTGCAACGAGAATCACCGGTGTTATGGGCCGGATTGTGTTTATTACCAAGGACCTGCAAGCCGGTCTGCGGGCTATATCGGAAGGCCAATTTAATGTAAAAAGTACGGATGACAGCCAGTATGAAGGCGAATACCATTATTTGCGCGATTCCGTCTATCATCTCATCAATATGTTGACCGATGTAATGCACCAGATTCATATTGCATCCGACGAAGTATCCAGTGGTGCAGAGCAGGTTTCCAACGCTTCCCAGGCGTTGAGCCAGGGTTCCACGCAGCAGGCATCCAGTGTGCAGGAGCTGGCTGCCACGCTGGCCGATATCTCTCAGCAGGTGGATGAAAATACCCGTCTCGTTGACGAGACAGAACACAGTGTCAAAGCGTCCGTCGCAGAAGTGTCTCTCGGTACCGGCAGAATGCAGGAGATGCTGGTGGCCATGCAGAACATCAGCACCACCTCTTCGGAGATCGGCAAAATTATCAAGAGCATCGAGGACATTGCATTCCAGACCAACATTCTCGCTCTGAACGCAGCAGTGGAAGCCGCACGGGCCGGCAACGCCGGAAAGGGCTTTGCAGTGGTGGCGGACGAAGTCCGCAGACTGGCTGCCAATACAGCGGAAGCCTCCCAAAACACCGGTGAGCTGATCTCCAAGGCATTGCAGGCAGTGGAAAACGGCAAGTCCATTGCAGATGAGACAGCCGCCTCTTTGGAGCGAATCAACACCATCATCGGGCAGCTGGCCGAACAGGCAGAAAAAGTTTCCGCCAACTCCCAGGCCCAGGATACTGCCATCAAGCAGATCTCCATTGGTGTGGACCAGATTTCCGCCGTGGTACAGAACAACTCCGCAACGGCGCAGGAGAGCGCAGCGGCCAGCGAGGAGCTTTCCGCACAGGCAAGCATTCTGAAAGAACTGGTGGCCAAATTCACCGTCCAGAATTCGGCCTTGCGTTAATCTCCGGCAGTTCTGCCTTGATACGGACCAAAAAATCCCGGAAACCAGAGGGTTTCCGGGATTTTTTATGGTTTAAAGATGGGCCACAACCTGGTCGCCCATGGCCACACAGCCCAGCTGCGTGCAGCCCGGCTGCATAATGTCGCCGGTGCGATAGCCCTCGTTGAGGACCTGCTGAACCGCATTCTCAATGGCATCAGCTTCCTGGGCCATGCTGAAAGAGTAGCGCAGCATCATGGCCGCCGACAGGATGGTACCCAAGGGGTTGGCCTTGTCCTGGCCCGCGATATCAGGGGCGGAGCCGTGAATGGGCTCATACATGCCGCAGGTACCGGAGGACAGCGAGGCCGAAGGCATCATACCGATGGAGCCGGTGAGCATGGAAGCCTCATCCGACAGAATATCGCCAAACATGTTTTCCGTCACCAGCACATCAAACTGGCCGGGGTTCTTAATCAGCTGCATGGCGGTGTTATCCACCAGAATATCGCTGTATTCCACATCGGCGTATTCCTCTACCAGCTTGTGCATGGTGGCCCGCCACAGGCGGGAGGTATCCAATACATTGGCCTTGTCCACAGAGGCCAGCTTTTTATTGCGCTTCCGGGCCGTCTCAAAAGCCACCCGGCCAATGCGCTCAATCTCATGCTCAGAATAAGGCATGGTATCGGTAGCGACTTTCTCGCCGTCCACTTCTTCCGTCTTTCTGGGGCCGAAGTAGATGCCGCCGGTCAGTTCCCGGACAATCAGCAGGTCGATGCCATTGCCCACCACTTCCGGTTTCAGCGGAGATGCACTGGCCAGCTGGGGAAACAGCTTGGTAGGACGCAGGTTGGCAAACAGGCCCAGTTCCTTACGGACGGCCAGCAACGCCTTTTCCGGACGGATGTTGGCGGGACAAGAATCCCACTTGGGACCGCCCACCGCGCCCAGCAGCACAGAGTCAGCGTTCTTGCAGACGGCCATGTTCTCGTCGGTGATGGGGACGCCGTACTTGTCAATGGAGCAGCCGCCAATATCCACGTCCTTATAATGGAAGGTGTGGCCAAACTTCTCCGCTACCTTATTGAGCACTTTCAGGGCTTCGCCCACGATTTCCGGGCCGATGCCGTCGCCCCGGAGGACTGCAATGGTCTTTTCCATTTCTTAGCCCTCCTTGAGAGAGGCCAGCAGGCCGCCCTTGGAAATGATGTTCTGGATAAAGGGCGGGAAAGGCTGGGCCTGATACGTTTTGCCGGTGGTTACATCAGTGATAATACCAGTATCAAAGTCCACGGACACCTGATGGCCCGCCTCGATCTCGTCGGCAGCGGCCTCACATTCCAGGATGGGCAGGCCGATGTTGATGGCATTGCGGTAGAAAATCCGGGCAAAGCTCTTGGCAATGACGCAGCCGGTACCACAGGTCTTGATAACCAGCGGGGCGTGCTCGCGGGAAGAGCCGCAGCCGAAGTTCCAACCGGCCACCATGATGTCGCCGGGCTGGACCTTCTGGACAAATTCCGTATCGATATCCTCCATGCAGTGCTTGGCCAGCTCCTGGGCATCGGAGGTGTTCAGATACCGGGCCGGAATGATGACGTCGGTATCCACATTGTCGGGGTATTTAAAAACCGTTCCCTGTGTGTTCATATCCGTTAAACCTCCTTGGGTGCGGTGATATAGCCGGTCAGTGCACTGGTGGCCGCCGTGGCAGGGCTGGCCAGATAGACCTCACTCTCCACATGGCCCATACGGCCTACAAAATTCCGGTTGGTGGTGGCAATGCAGCGCTCACCTGCCGCCAGGATGCCCATGTAGCCGCCCAGGCAGGGGCCGCAGGTGGGCGTGGAGACAATGGCGCCGGCATCGATAAAGGCCGTCACCCAGCCCCGCTCCACGCACTCCCGGAGAATCTGCATGGTACCGGGGATGATGATACAGCGGACGCCGTCGGCCACATGGTTGCCCTTGAGAATGTTGTAGGCCGCCTCCATGTCCTCCATACGTCCGTTGGTGCAGCTGCCGATAACCACCTGATCAATTTTGATATCGCCCAGCTCGGCGGCGGGCTTGGTGTTTTCCGGCAGATGGGGGCAAGCCACCACGGGAACGATATGGGACAGGTCAATCTCGTAGGTCTTCTCGTACTCGGCATCGGGGTCGGCGGCATAGATCACAGGCTTGCGCTCGCTGCGGCCCTCCAAATAGGCCATGGTAACCTCGTCTACGGGGAAAATACCGTTTTTCGCACCGGCTTCAATGGCCATATTGCAGATGCACAGACGGTCGTCCATGGAAAGGGTCTTGACGCCCTCGCCGGTGAACTCCATGCTGCGATAGAGCGCACCGTCCACGCCGATCCTGCCGATGATGCTCAGAATCACATCTTTGCCGCTGCAATTGGCGGGCAGTTTGCCGCTCAGGCGGAACTCCAAAGCCGTGGGGACCTTGAACCATGCGGTACCGGTGGCCATACCGGCGGCCATATCGGTGCTGCCCACGCCGGTGGAGAATGCGCCTACAGCGCCGTATGTACAAGTATGGCTGTCGGCGCCGATGATGCAGTCACCGGCAGTTACAACGCCCTGCTCCGGCAGGAGGGCGTGTTCAATGCCCATTTTGCCCACATCGTAGAAGTGGCTCACACAGTGCTGGCAGGCAAATTCCCGGCACTGCTTGGACTGCTCGGCAGCCTTGATGTCCTTGTTGGGCACAAAGTGGTCCAGGACAATGGCAATGCGGTCCTTGTCAAAAACCTGGTCAAATCCCGCCTTGCCGAATTCCTTGATGGCAACGGGGGTGGTGATGTCGTTGCCCAGAACTAGGTCCAGCTTGGCGGAAATCAGCTGGCCCGGAACAACGGTGTCAAGCCCCGCGTGGGCCGCGAGAATTTTTTGGGTCATGGTCATTCCCATGGTTTACTTTCCTCCCTCAATGGTGCGGTTGATGGCTGAGAACAGCGCGTTGATGGACGAGGCGATGATATCGTCATGGATACCGGCGCCCCAGACCTTCTTGCCGTCGGGCAAGGTGATGCTGACATAGGTGATGGCCTGGGAAGCGCTGCCCTGGGTCAGGGCGTGCTCCTCATAGGTCAGGTCGGAGAACTGCAAGTGCAGCTGTTGGCGGATAGCGTTGGCTACAGCGTCCAGGCGGCCGTTACCGGTGGCCGTCAGGTTCATGGCCTTGCCGTCGATTTCCACGGCCACGTCGGCAGACATGACGTCACCTCTCGTAAAGTGGTAGTCCACCAGCTTTACGTGGTTATTGATATTGACATAGGTGTTGGTGAAGACGTCCAGCACCTCCTGGGGCGACAGCTCGGCGTGAGCATGGTCGGACACGCTCTTGACCGTGTAGCCCACATCCTCCCGCATCTTGGCGGGCAGCACATAGCCGAAGTTGTGCTCCAGCAGATAGCCAATGCCGCCTTTGCCGGACTGGGAGTTGATGCGGATGACGTCGGTCTCGTACTGACGGCCCACATCGCCGGGGTCGATGGGCAGATACGGTACGGTCCAGGTGTCGCAGCCCTTCTCCTCCCGCCACTTCATGCCCTTGGCGATGGCGTCCTGATGGGAGCCGGAGAAGGCGGCAAAGACCAGCTTACCGGCGTAGGGCTGACGGTCATAGACCTGCATCCGGGTGACCCGCTCGTAAACCTCGCAAATCTCCGGCATATTGGAAAAGTCCAGCTCCGGGTCCACGCCCTGGGCGTACATGTTCAGTGCCAGAGTGATGATATCCACATTGCCGGTGCGCTCACCGTTGCCGAACAGCGTGCCCTCGATACGGTCAGCGCCGGCCAGCAGGCCCAGCTCCGAATCCGCCACGGCACAGCCCCGGTCATTGTGGGGATGCAGGGACACTTCCACAGCGTCACGGTAGTGGAGATTGTCGCACATAAATTCAATCTGGTCGGCGTAGACGTGGGGCGAGGACAGCTCCACAGTAACCGGCAGATTGATGATGGCCTTCCGGTCCGGCGTGGGCTTCCACACATCCAAAACAGCGTTGCAGATTTCCAATGCGAAGTCCATTTCGGTACCGGTGAAAGACTCGGGAGAGTATTCATAACGGTAATTGGTGCCGGTCTCGGCAGCGATTTTCTCAAAGAGTTTCGCGCCCTCCACGGCAATCTGGATGATCTCCTCTTTGGACTTGCGGAAGACCTGTTCCCGCTGGGCCAGGGATGTGGAGTTGTAGAGGTGGACCACGGCGTTTTTGCAGCCCTTGAGGGCGTCGAAGGTCTTGCGGATGATGTGCTCCCGGCTCTGGGTCAACACCTGGACGGTCACATCGTCGGGAATCATATCGTTTTCAATGAGGGTCCGCAGGAAGGTGTATTCCGTCTCGGAAGCCGCGGGGAAGCCCACTTCAATCTCCTTGAAACCCACTTTCAGCAGCAGTCGGAAAAATTCCAGTTTCTCTTCCAGGCTCATGGGGATCATCAGGGATTGGTTGCCATCCCGCAGGTCCACAGAGCACCAGGTGGGCGCGTGGTCAATATACGTCTTGTCGGCCCACCGGCGGGTGGGCTTGGCCACGGGGAAAAATTGCCGTGTGTACTTCGATGCGTTTTTCAAGGGAAGCTCCTCCTCTTATCCTCCCGGCGGCAGACCGCCGTATAAAGTTCCGGTTTATATAATATGGATTCCTGCGTCTGTCAGGGCTTTTTTAATGGCTTCAATGTGTTCAAAGTTTCTGGTCTCCAGATTGACCCGCAGATAGCAGCCGTTGACGTCGGAGCCCTCGTTGGAGTGCTCATGGTGGACGGCGGTGACGTTGCCGCCCTGCTGGGCGATGACCTTGGCCACCTTCAAAAGCTGTCCCGGCTTATCCACCAGCTCAATGTTCAGCTGGCAGCTGCGGCCCGACATCAGCAGGCCGCGGGAGATGACGCGGGAAAGAATGGTCACGTCGATATTGCCGCCGGACAGAATGCACACGGCCTTCTTGCCCTTCAGGTCGATTTTATCGAACATGGCGGCGGCCACGGCCACAGCGCCCGCGCCCTCGGTGACCAGTTTGTGCTGCTCCATCAGGGCCAGGATGGCGGCGGAAATTTCGTCGTCGTTGACCGTCACAATATCATCCACATAATGGGAGCACAGGTCGTAAGTCAGGGATCCGGGCTCCTTGACGGCGATGCCGTCGGCAATGGTGAACACCGATTCCAATCGCTCAATGTGGGCGTCGTGGATGGAGTTGCGCATAGACGGCGCACCCTCAGCCTGGACGCCGTACACCTTGATATTGGGGTTCAAGCTCTTAATGGTAAAGGCCACGCCGGAGATCAGACCGCCGCCGCCGATGGGGACAATGACGGCGTCCATATCCTTGACCTGCTCAGCCAGTTCCAGGGCAATGGTGCCCTGACCGGCGATAACGTCGGGGTCATCAAAGGGATGGATGAAGGTATAGCCCTTCTCGTCCCGCAGCTCCAATGCCCGACGGTAGGCGTCGTCGTAGACGCCCTCCACCAGACAGATTTCCGCGCCGTAGCTGCGGGTTGCCTCCACCTTGGAGATAGGGGCGCCGTCGGGCAGACAAATCACGGACTTAATTCCGTTGCGCTGGGCAGCCAAAGCCACGCCCTGGGCGTGGTTGCCAGCGGAACAGGCGATGACGCCCCGCGCCTTCTCCTCCTCCGTCAGCTGGGTCATTTTATAGTAGGCTCCGCGAATTTTAAAGGAGCCGGTAATTTGCAGATTTTCGGTTTTCAGATACAGCTCCCGGCCGGGGCGCAGCTTGGGGGCGTAGAGGACATCCGTCTGACGGATGACATTGCGCAGCGCATAATTGGCCTTGTAGACCGTGTCCAAGGTCAGCTGTTTGGGGGTGTTTTCCATAGATAGTGTGCCTCACGTTCTCATGCTGTTGATAAATTGCTCTGCGGCTCGGGCCGACCGGCTGCCCCGCCGCAGGGCGAAGGCCTCGGCTTCCCGGTCCAGATCGGTCTGGTCCATATCGATGCCGCAGCGTTCGGCCAGCCGGTGGACAATGTCCAGATACAGGGGCTTGTTGGGCCGCTCAAAATACACCGTCAAACCGAACCGCTCCGACAGAGACAACAATTCCTGGAGGGTGTCGTTGCGGTGGATATCGTCGCCGGTCTCCCGTTCGGAGAACCGCTCCTTGACGATGTGACGGCGGTTGCTGGTGGCATAGATGACGGCGTTGGGGGCCTTGGCCGAAGCCGAACCCTCCAGGGCCGCTTTCAGCATGCTGAAGCAGTCGTCGTTCTGATTAAAAGAAAGGTCGTCGATAAACAGAATAAATTTCAAGGGATTGCCGCGAATGCGGCCCAGGACCATGGGCAGCTGGTACAGCTGGTCCTTGCGCAGCTCGATAAGCCGCAGGCCCCGGCGGGAAAGCTCATTGACACAGGCTTTCACCGTGGAAGATTTGCCCGTACCGGCGTCGCCGCACAGCAGCACATTGGCCGCCGGGCGTCCCTCCAGCAGGGCGATGGTATTTTGCAGGACCTTCTGCCGTTCGGCCTCGTATCCCACAAAGCGGTCCAGCGTGATTTCATCGGCGGATTCCACCGAAACGATTTCCGTACCGTCAATGCGGAACATGGCCGCCGTGGAGAAGATGCCGTAACCGTACCGTCCCAGGTAGAGGAGCCGTTGGTTGTACTCCTCCCGGAAATCGGCGCCGTGGGTCTCGTACCGGGGCAGATAGCCGCTGTAATCGACGCCCGCCCACAGGTCCTCGGTGGTCAGGGCCGACAGGGTGGACAGGATAGACAGTTCTGCCCGGGCGTTGGCCGCGGCGGCGGGAGCCACCGTGCCGGTGCGGGCAAAGTGTACCACCACGGCGTTTTCGTCGGAGAAAATCAGCCGCCGCAGATAGGCGTCCAGACAATATTCATCTCCGGCCAGGGCCGCCACAAACCGGCCGTAGCTGTCAAGCCGGTCATTGAGGTCGCCGCTCAGCAGAAATTGCCGCAGCGCGGCCATACCCGGCTCCGCCAGCAGGCCCCGAAAAACCGTAAAGGCCGACAGGCCGTGGGCCAGGGCCGTCAGACCCGATGATTCCATGGTGGATTCCTCCTTTCGCAGCATGGGGCGGGCTGACCCCGCCCCATGGATTCAGTCTACAAACTGGTTGATGATGGCGCCCTTGTCGGCGGAGCTGACCATGGACGCATACCGGGCCAGACAGCCCTTGAGACCGGTCTTTTTCCGAATCTCCGTGGTAGCCTTGCGGCGCGCCAGCTCTTCCTCGCTGACCTCCAGAGTGATGGAGTAATTGGGAATGTCGATGGAAATACGGTCGCCGTTCTCCACATAGGCAATGAGACCGCCGCGGACAGCCTCGGGGGAAATATGGCCGATGGACGCGCCGCGGGTTGCACCGGAGAACCGGCCGTCGGTAATCAATGCCACGTCCTTATCGAGACCCATACCAGCGATGGCCGATGTGGGCGACAGCATTTCCCGCATACCGGGACCACCGGCGGGGCCTTCGTAGCGGATGACCACCACGTCGCCCTTGACAATCTCGCCAGCGTAAATTGCAGCAATGGCCTCCTCCTCGCTGTTGAAGACCTTGGCGGGGCCGGAGTGCTTGAGCATTTCCGGGGCCACGGCGCTGCGCTTGACCACGCAGCCGTCAGGAGCCAGATTGCCCCGCAGAACGGCAATGCCGCCGGTCTGGCTGTAGGGGTTGTCGATGGGCCGGATGGTCTCCGGGTCCCGGTTCTCCGCGTCGGCAATATTCTCCGCCATGGTCTTGCCGGTGCAGGTCATAACAGAGGTGTCCAGCAGATTCTTCTTTGCCAGCTCCTTGAGAACGGCGTAAACGCCGCCGGCCTCGTTGAGGTCCTCCATGTAGGTGTGACCAGCGGGGGCCAGGTGACACAGATTGGGAGTGTGCTCGCTGACGTCGTTGGCCATGTTCAGGTCCAACTGCACGCCGCATTCATTGGCAATGGCAGGCAGATGGAGCATGGAGTTGGTGGAACAGCCCAAAGCCATGTCTGCGGTCAGGGCATTGCGGAAGGCGGCGGGGGTCATGATATTTCTGGGGCGAATATTGTCGCGGACCAGATTCATAATCTGCATACCAGCCTCTTTCGCCAGGATGGTGCGGGCGGAGTAGACGGCAGGAATGGTGCCGTTGCCCCGCAGACCCATACCCAGGACCTCTGTCAGACAGTTCATGGAGTTGGCCGTGTACATGCCGGAGCAGGAGCCGCAGGTGGGGCAGGTATGCTCTTCAAACTCGCAGAGTTTTTCATCCCCGATCTTTCCAGCCTTGTGGGCGCCCACGGCCTCAAACATGGAGGACAGGCTGGTTTTCTGTCCGCCGACGCGACCGGCCAGCATGGGGCCGCCGCTGACGAAGATGGTGGGAATGTTAAGACGGGCGGCGGCCATCAGCAGACCCGGCACATTCTTATCACAGTTGGGCACCATAACAAGACCGTCAAAGCCATGGGCCAAAACCATGGCCTCGGTGGAATCGGCGATCATGTCCCGGGTAATGAGGGAATATTTCATGCCTGTGTGGCCCATGGCGATGCCGTCACAGACGGCAATCGCCGGAAACACGATGGGCGTACCGCCAGCCATGGCAACGCCCAATTTCACCGCCTCCACAATCTTGTCCAGATTGATGTGACCGGGGACAATTTCGTTGTGGGAGGAGACAATACCGATGAGGGGCCGCCGCTGTTCCTCCCGGGTCAGACCCAGGGCATGGTACAGGGAGCGGTGGGGGGCGTTGTGCACGCCCTCCACAATGGTATCTTTGATCATGGAACCGCCCTCTTAGTTGTTGATGAGCTTATCCTCGTCGCTCCAGCTGTAGAGCTTGCGGATTTCACGGCCCACAATTTCAGAGGGATGCTCGGCGGCCACACGGCGCATGGTGCGGAAATGGACCTGGCTGCCGGCGTCGGACATATCCAGCAGGAAGTCCTTGGCGAAGGAGCCATCCTGGATATCGGACAGAATCTTCTTCATGGCCTTCTTGGTGTCCTCGGTGATAATCTTGGGACCGGTGATGTAGTCGCCGTACTCGGCGGTGTTGGAGATGGAGTAGCGCATACCCTCGAAGCCGCTCTGGTAGATCAGGTCCACAATGAGCTTCATCTCGTGGATGCACTCGAAATAGGCGTTTCTGGGGTCGTAGCCGGCCTCCACCAGGGTTTCAAAACCGGCCTGCATCAGAGCGCAGACACCGCCGCAGAGAACAGCCTGCTCACCGAACAGGTCCGTCTCGGTCTCGGTGCGGAAGGTGGTCTCCAGCACACCGGCGCGGGCGCCGCCGATGCCCAGGGCATAGGCCAGGCCGATCTGGAGGGCATCGCCGGTGGCGTCCTGATGGACAGCAATCAGGCAGGGCACGCCCTTACCGGCCTGGTACTCACTGCGGACCGTGTGGCCGGGGCCCTTGGGGGCGATCATAATGACGTTGACATCCTTGGGAGGCACGATGCAGCCGTAGTGGATGTTAAAGCCGTGGGCGAAGGCCAGGGTCTTGCCCTCGGTCAGATAGGGTGCAATGCTCTCCTTGTACAGCTTGGCCTGCTTCTCATCGTTGATCAGAATCATGATGATATCGGCGCTCTTGGCGGCGTCGGCGGCGGTCATGACCTGGAGACCGGCGGCCTCGGCCTTGGCCCAGCTCTTGCTGCCCTCGTACAGACCGACAATGACGTTCACGCCGGAGTCGTGGAGGTTCAGGGCGTGGGCATGACCCTGGGAACCATAGCCGATGATGGCCACGGTCTTGCCGTCGAGCTTCTCCAGATTGCAGTCCTGCTGATAGTAGATGTTTTGCATAATATGTCGTCTCCTTTTGGATTTTATAGGTGAAAAAAAGGGAACTTATCGGTCAATGGTGTTGTCGCCCCGCTCCAGGGCCACCGCGCCAGTGCGGCACATCTCCAGAATGCCCAGAGGCTTCATGACCTCGATAAAGGCTTTGATTTTGGAAGGCTCGCCGGTGACTTCCACGCACATGGCGTCGGTATTGTAATCGATGATCTTGGCCCGGTAGATTTCCGCCGCTGCCATGACCTCGCTGCGGTTTTCGGGGGTGCTGCGGACTTTAATGAGCATCAGCTCCCGCTCCACAGAGGTTTCGCTTTCCAAAACCTTTACCCGTTTGACATTATGGAGCTTTTTTAGCTGGTTGACCAGCTGTTCCCGTGCATAGTCGTCGCCGTTCATGGTGATGGTCATACGGGAATAGGCGGGATTTTCCGTCTCACCAACGGTGAGGGAATCGATATTGAAACCCCGGCGCATAAAGAGACCGGCCACGCGGGTCAGAACGCCGTATTTGTTTTCCACATAGACAGAAATGACAGAGCGCATGGCGTTAACCTCCTTTGGTGGTAATCATGTCATCGATGGAGCCGCCGGGGGGCAGCATGGGCAGTACAAATTCGTCCATATCAATGAGGGTATCGATGACCGTGGGGCCGTCGTGGGCCATGGCCTCGGTAAAAGCAGCCCGGAACTCGTCGATGTTGGTCGCTCTCGCGCCCTTGGCCCCAAATGCCTCGGCCAGCTTCACAAAATCGGTCTTGCGGTTCAGCACCGTGTTGGAGTACCGCTGACCGTAGAACAATGTCTGCCATTGACGGACCATACCGAGAACGCCATTGTTCATCAGGACGATGACAATGGGGGTGTTGTAGGAAACCGCCGTCGCCAGCTCGTTAAGGTTCATACCAAAGCTGCCGTCACCGGTAATCAGCACCGTCCGGTCACCGGTAGCAATCTGCGCACCGATGGCCGCGCCTAAACCATAGCCCATGGTACCCAGGCCGCCGCTGGAAGCGAACCGCCGGGTCCGGCCAAAGTCCACATATTGGGCCGTCCACATCTGGTGCTGTCCCACGTCGGTGGCAATGATGGTATTGTCATCCTTGATCTCGTTGATGACGTCGAAAATCTTTTTGGGAGTCATGGCATCACCAGCCATCCGCTCGGCCTCGTCGGCAATCCGCCGCTCCTCGGCCTTGAGAGCTTCCACCTGCTGCCGCCATGCGGGGCGCTCCTTTTTGGCGCAGCGCTCCAGAATGCGGTTGAAAGAGGATTGAATCTCACCGATGATACCCAGGTCCACGGGAATGTTCTTGTTAATCTCCGCCAAATCCGTGTCCAGCTGGATGATTTTCGCGTTGCGGGCATATTTAGCGGTGTTACCCGTGGCCCGGTCGCTGAACCGGACACCGACGCCAATAATCAAATCTGCTTCATTGTTTGCCATGGAAGAAGCATAGTGGCCGTGCATGCCCTGCATGCCTAAAAAGCGGTCATAGCTGTTTGCCAGGGCCGACAGGCCCATAAAGCTGCATCCAATGTATCCGTCAATTTTTTCGGCCATAGCCATGATCTCTTTTGTCATGCCGATGCCCGCCGCGCCGCCGCCGATGTAGATATAGGGCCGCTGGGCCTGATTGATCAATTCCACTGCCCGGTCGATGAGGTCGTCTCCGGCCTCGTCCTGGGGCGCGAAGGGTACCACCGGTTGAGGGATGTACAGACATTCGGCCACCTGCACGTCCTTGGGGATGTCGATGAGCACGGGGCCGGGTCTGCCGGATTTGGCAATCTGAAACGCCTCCCGGATGGTGTCGGCCAGCTCACGAACGTCTGTAACAAAGTAATTGTGCTTGGTGATGGGGATGGTGACACCGGCAATGTTAATCTCCTGGAAGCTGTCCCGACCGATGAGGGTGGTGGGGACGTTGCCGGTGATAGCCACCATAGGGATGGAATCCAGCATGGCCGTGGCGATGCCGGTGACCAGGTTGGTTGCGCCGGGGCCGGACGTGGCGATGACAACACCAACCTTGCCGGTGACGCGGGAATAGCCGTCGGCCGCGTGGGAAGCGCCCTGCTCATGGGCCGTCAGCACGTGATTGATGCGGTCGCTTGCCTTGTACAGCTCATCGTACAGGTTCAATACCTGACCGCCGGGGTAGCCGAAAACGTCGGTGACACCCTGCTCGATCAGTGTTTCCACGACGATCTGCGCACCCGTCATCTGCCTGCCTTTTGCCGTTTCCAATGAAATCCCTCCAAACATCTGAAAAACATACACACATATAGCAAAAGCGCCTCCGTCTCGCTGCTGCTTTGACAACAGCCCAAAGAGACGAAAGCGCAATTCCAAACTGCGAACCCTTCCGCGGTACCACTCTTCTTCATCCCCTGTGGGATGCACCTCCGGTGCCAACACACCGTTGCTCTGTAACGGGAGTTCCCGTCTGTCACTACTCTGCTTGATCTGCGGTTCGTGGCAGCCACTCCATGGCCAGTTTCAACAGTTCCACCCGACGCCTTACACCAACCGGCGTCTCTCTTTGCGGCAGCTTGCTGTCTACTTATCCATATCCTTGTGTTTGTGTGATATAAACATGGTCAGTATAGCACCGCCTCCGGGATTTGTCAACACGGTAAAGTGACAAAGATATAAAAAATTGCTCGTCTGATTACCAGCTTTCCGGCAGGGTCAGCAGCAGGTCTGGAAAGGTCAGGTGCAGGAACCGGCGGGAGAGGTTGTCCAGATGGGACAGCCGCAGCCGGTCGGGGAACTGTCCGGCCTCGATGGCGGCCACAGCGTCCGGCGGCAGCTCCATAATCCGGGCCATTTCCTCCACGCTCATCTGGTGATCCAACCGCAGCTGGCGGAGATTGCAGGATAAATTGCGGTCCATTTGCAGCATTGCAAGCAATTCCAGATCCATGGTACCACCTCATAATAATAGTAATTTGATATCATTATGATACTACTCTAATTGTAGAATTTCAAGTTTTTATACTGTTAAACTTGTAGCATAATAGTAACGGAGTGATACCATGAAACAGCGGAAAATTCAGACCGCTCTGCGGCTGACAGAGGAAATGCACTACAAGTTGACGCAGATTGCGCAGAATGAGCACCGCTCGTTTAACGCACAGCTGGAGTATTGGGTGCAGAACTGCGTAAAGGACTATGAAAAGGAACACGGCGAAATTCCCTTTGACTTGGAAAAGACGGCCATTGAGTAATTATTATACGAGGAAGTGAGATCATGAAATCAGAACGGATTCAGACTGGGATTCGCTTTTCACCGGAATTGCTGTATAAAATTACAGTGGTCGCCAAGAAAAACCACCGCTCACTGAATGCACAGCTGGAACATTTGGCTCAAATTTGCGTGGACGCCTACGAAAAGGAACACGGCGAAATTCCCTTCGACCTAGAAAAGACGGCCATTGAATAACATATGGGTACAAATTTATGAAACAATACACACTGTATTTAGACGAAAGCGAAACACACCAATTTGATGCAAAGCGGAAGAAAAACGTTAACGCGCATTTTTGCATGGCCGGTATTATTGTAGAGGATGCCGATATTGAATCGTTAGATCACAGCTTGTGCCAGCTGAAGCGTGCCGTATGGCCAGAACTGCCAAATCCGGAGTCCGTGATTTTGCATCAGATGAACATTCTAAATGCCGATAAGGGACGGCTGGATGAAACGCTCTACCCGGAATACAAAAAGTTTCGGCATAAACAGCAGCAAAAGGTTTTTTACAGCGAACTAAAAAAAGTCTTTGTCGGCAATCCTATTACCATTCTCGGAAGCAGTATTCATCTGGAGCACCTGCAATCCTATTACGGTGTACAAAATCGGAATAAACCGGACCGATATCTGGTGGCCATGCAGCTCCTTTTAGAAAATTACTGTCATTTCCTTTGTGCACAAAATGCCCGAGGACGGATTATCTATGAGTATATAGAGCTACTCGCCAATGAAAAGTTGCGAGACCGATACTACCATATCAAGCTGATGGGCTCCATGTATATCGCCCGCGCCACAGCAGAGCAGCGTTTGTTGGGTCTGGACTTTGTTTCCAAAACCGATAATGTAGCCGGATTGCAAATTGCCGATTTTGTACCCAATGCTTTTGCTCGGGATCATGCAGGGTATACGCAAAGCAAATATAATATTTTTAGTACCTTAAAGTACCATTGCTATGACGGTCTGTTGCAGCAGCCCGGTCGATTTGGCGTAAAATATATGCCCTAGGTACGCATATTGACACAAGAAATACCATATGCTATACTATGGTTGAAGGATTGGGAGACGCCAGTTGCGTTTCATGCTTTGCATGGAGATAATCACTGGAATAGCCACAAGCTATGTACCGAGAAACGTACCGTCGGCAACGAACCTGATACCAAAGGAGCCACCGCACAGGTGGCTCCTTTGTATTTTTGCGTTTCATTTATTTTGTATTAATATCGCTTTGCCCCGGATTCCCTAGAGAATCCGGGGCATTTTTACATGATTTCACAATCTCAGCACAGCTTCGCACCGGCGGGGATGGCGTCGCTGACCATAATCAGGTTCAGCTTTTCCTCGCCCTGCTCGGTGTGGACGGCGGAAAGCAGCATACCCTGACTTTCCTGGCCCATCATCTTTCTGGGAGGCAGGTTGGTAATCGCCACCAGCGTTTTGCCAATGAGGTCCTCGGGCTTGTAATACATGGCAATACCGGAGAGAATCTGCCGGTCGGTACCGGTGCCGTCATCCAGGGTGAACTTCAGCAGCTTATTGGACTTCTTCACCGGCTGGCAGTCCCTGACCTTGACGGCCCGCAGATCGCTCTTGCAGAAGGTGTCAAAGTCCACATGCTCCTCGGCGTAAGGCTCAATCTCCAGGGCGGGCAGCGCGGCCTTGCGGGCAGCGGCTTCGGCCTCCTCCAGCTCCGTCAGGGCCTTGTCCATATCCACACGGGGGAACAGGTTGGGGCCGTCAGTGACGGTGGCCGTGGCGGACAGCAGACCGTACTGGTTCAGGCTGTCCCAATCGTACCGGTCGGCGCCGATGCGCTTCATAATCTCGGCGGAGGTGGCGGGCATAAAGGGCAGCAGCAGCGCACCGCAAATGCGGATGGTCTCCAGCAGGTTGTACAGCACGCGGGCCAGTCTCGGCTTGTTGGCCTCGTCGCGGGCCAGGACCCAGGGGGCATTCTCGTCAATATACTTGTTGGCGCGGGAAATGACGTTGAACACCTCAGACAGCGCGTTCTGGAAGGCGTACTTCTCCATCTGGGCCTCGTAACGGTCCCGCAGACCGGATACCATTTCAATCAAGTTGGCATCCAAAGCGTCGTCGGCCACCTGCTCAGCGGGCAGCATGCCGCCGAAATACTTCTGCGCCATGGCCACGGTACGGCTAACGATATTACCCAAGTCGTTAGCCAGGTCCGTGTTGATGGTCTGAATCAGCAGCTCATTGGAGAAATTGCCGTCGGAACCGAAGGGGAATGTCCGCAGCAGGAAGAACCGCAAGGCGTCCACGCCGAACATCTCGGCCAGAATATAGGGGTCCACCACATTGCCTTTAGACTTGGACATTTTGCCGCCGTCCAGCAGGAGCCAGCCGTGGCCGAAGACCTTTTTGGGCAGAGGCATACCCATGCTCATCAGCATGGCAGGCCAGATGATGGAGTGGAACCGGACAATTTCCTTGCCCACAAAGTGGACATCAGCGGGCCAGAACTTATCATAATCGTTGTATTTGTCGTTGAACAGGCCCAGGGCGGTGGTGTAGTTGAACAGGGCGTCAATCCACACATAGACCACATGGCCGGGGTCGAAGTCCACGGGCACGCCCCAGGTAAAGGAGGTGCGGGACACGCACAGGTCCTCCAGACCGGGCTTGATGAAGTTGTTCACCATCTCATGGACGCGGGACCGGGGCTCGAGAAAATCGGTGTTTTCCAGCAAGTCCTGAATCTTATCGGCGTACTTGGAAAGCCGGAAGAAGTAGGCTTCTTCCTCAGCGTCCTGGACCTCGCGGCCGCAGTCGGGGCACTTGCCATCCACCAGCTGGCTCTCGGTCCAGAAGGACTCACAGGGCTTGCAGTATTTACCGGTGTACTTGCCCTTGTAGATGTCGCCGTTTTCATACATTTTCTTAAAAATCTTCTGAATGGCGGCCACATGATAGTCGTCGGTGGTGCGGATAAACCGGTCATTGGATATGTTCATCAGCTTCCACAGGTCCAGCACGCCACGGGGACCGGTGACAATATCATCGACAAACTGCTGGGGGGTCTTACCGGCCTCCCGTGCCTTGTCCTCGATTTTCTGGCCGTGCTCGTCAGTGCCGGTCAGGAACATGACGTCATAGCCCTGCATCCGCTTGTAGCGGGCCATGGTATCGGTGGCGACGGTGCAATAGGTGTGTCCGATGTGCAGACGGTCGGACGGATAATAGATGGGCGTTGTAATGTAAAATTTGCCCTTGTTCGCTTCACTCACAGGTAATTCCTCCACAAAAAATCAGTTACCGTTAGTATACCAATCCATGCAAAAAATAGCAAGAAATCAAACGGATTTTTTCCCTTTTACGACGCCCGCACCGCCAGCTGCCGGGCCTGCAAGGCCGCCGACAGCAGGAACCGCCGGGTCTCGCCGGTGGTAAAGGTGACGGAGACAATGCCGCCCTGCCGGTCGGTGACGGTGCCGGGGCCGTAGATTAGATGGTGGACGGCCACACCGGCCTGGTACTGGCTGTCGTCGGGGGCAAACAGCTCCTCGGAAAAGGACGACGCCAAATCGGCACTGCGGAACCGAAATACATCCAGCTCGTTTTTAGCCCGTGTCATGGCTACATAGAACAGACGCCGCTCCTCCTCCAAATCCGCTGCCGCCTGGGCATCGGACTGGTTTTCCCTGGGCAGCCGGGGCAACAGGCCGTCGGCCACATCCAGCAGAATCACCCGGTCATACTCCAATCCCTTGCTGGAATGGATGGTGGACAGAATCAGGCCCCGCTCTCCCCCGCCCTGGCGGATAATCTCCCGCAGGACCGCCAGACGTTGAAGCAGCGCCGGAGCCGACGGCTCCGCCGAACCCAAGGACGCCAGAATATCCAGCTTTCCCGTGTCGGCTCCCCGCTGAATCAAATAATCGCCATAGCCCATGGCATTCTGAATGCGGCGAATGGCTGTCTCCCCGTCATCGGTGGCCAGGGATTCCCAGTGGACCGCCAGATTGCGGCACTGGCGGCGCATCCACTGGCTGCCCAAATTACTGTCAGCCAGATAGGATACGGGCAGCTTCCCGGTGCCCCGGCAGGCCCGCACCGCCGCTTCGGCGTTCTGCTTGGAAATGCCCGCGCCCAGTTTGAAATAGATTCGCAAAAAGGCATCCCCGTCCTCCGGGTCCTGGGACAGATGGATAATGTCGGTCACATCCCGCAAAATCCGGTGGGTGAAAAAGCCGCAATCCACCTGACGGCACCGATACGGCAGTCCTTGCCGTTCCAGCCGGTCAATAAGGGGCAAGGCGCTGTCGTTGTCCCGATACAGCACCGCCGTATCCGACGGCAATTCCGCCGCCAGCTCCAGCAGCGGCGCATACTGGCTGTCCCGGTCGGCCACGGTGATAGCCTTGAGAATGGCCCCGCCGTCCCGGACCGCCGCCATATTCTTTTCCCGGCGGCTTTTGTTCTGGGCAATAAACCGGTTGGCCACCCGGACCAAATCCGGCAAGGACCGGTAATTCTGCTCCAAAAACAGGATTTTTGCCCCCGGATGGGTATCCTCAAAGTGGACTAGGGCCGATGGGTCGGCGGCCCGGAAGCCGTAAATGGATTGGTCCTCGTCGCCCACTAAAAACAGGTTGCCTCCCGGTCCGGCCAGCAGGTCCAGAATGGCGTGCTGAATGCGGGAGGTGTCCTGGGCCTCGTCCACCAGGATATAGGGATACTGGGTACGAAATACCTCCAGCACCGCCGGATAGCGCTTGAGAATCTGAAAGGCATACACCAACTGGTCATCGTAGTCCATACGGCACTGTTCCCGCAAAACCTGGTTGTACCGGCGGTACAGCGCGGGAAACTCCACACCCTCCAATTCCCCGTCGTCGAAGTCCTCCGGGTCGGTCATGGAATTTTTGATGTAGGTGATGGCGGTCTGCAATGCCTTGACGGTGTTTTCGTTGGCAAATTCCCCTGTCTGTTCCCGACACAGCTGCCCCAGCAGCGCCGCCTGGGGGCCTGGCTCCAGCAAAGAGAATGCCTGCCGCCCCAGCATCCGCTCATACTGGCGGATGACCGTATGGCACAGGCCGTTAATGGTACGGAATGCCAGCTGTGCCGCCAGTTCATCCCCGAACCGGGCGGCAAACCGTTCCCGCATGTCCTTGGAGGAAGCCACCGTATAGGTCATGGTCAAAATGTTGGACGGATGGACGCCATACACATAAATCAAACAGGCAATGCGCGTGACCAGCGCCGTGGTCTTGCCGCTGCCCGGTACGGCCAGCAGCAGCACCGGCCCCCGGTGGGTCTCCACGGCGGCGGCCTGCTGTTCGTTGAGGTCCGGCGCCAGCTGCGCCCGAAAGTCTGCAAAGGTCATAGTCTGCTCCTTTGGTCGCTTTTACAGGATTCTTTTTATTATACTGCGGTTTTCCTCCCCGGGCAAGCGGCAGCGCTTGACAGGGCCATATTTTTTCGATACCATAAATGGGCTACTGTCAATGTAATACATTGGTGTATAAAAGGAGAAAACGCAAAAGATGAAACGAGAAAACTTTCAATCCCGGCTGGGATTTCTGCTGGTCAGTGCCGGATGTGCCATCGGCATCGGCAACGTGTGGAAATTCCCCTATGTGACCGGCGCCAACGGCGGCGGCGTCTTTGTACTGTTCTACCTGCTGTTTCTGGTCATCATGGGTGTCCCGGTGCTGACCATGGAGCTGGCCGTAGGCCGGGCCAGCCGCAAAAGCGCCGTTCAGGGCTACAAGGCGTTGGAGCCCAAGGGCAGCAAGTGGCACATCCACGGCTGGGTGTGCGTCCTGGGCTGCCTGATTCTGATGATGTACTATACCACTGTGGCCGGATGGATGCTGGGATACTTCCTCAAGTTTTTGACAGGGCAGTTCACCGCTTCCATGGACACCGCCGCTGTGGACGGCGTGTTCAATGCCATGCTGGGCAATCCCTCGGAGATGGTTCTTTACATGGCCATCATTGTAGTGACTGGGTTTATCGTCTGCTCCTTCGGCATTCAAAAGGGATTGGAGCGGATTTCCAAGTGGATGATGCTGGCCCTGCTGGTGCTGATCGTTATTCTGGCCGTCAACTCCATTCTGCTGGACGACACCGGCGAGGGCCTGAAGTTCTATCTGCTGCCCGACTTTGACCGGGCTATGGAGGTCGGTCTGGGCAATGTCATCACCGCCGCCATGAATCAGGCGTTTTTCACCCTGAGCCTGGGCATTGCCGCCATTGAGATTTTCGGCAGCTTTATGAGCCGGGATCACAGCCTCACCGGCGAGGCCGTCCGCATCTGCGTACTGGACACCTTTGTTGCCATTATGTCCGGTCTGATCATTTTCCCCGCCTGCTTTGCCTTCAATGTCAAGCCGGACAGCGGTCCTCCCCTGATTTTTCAGACGTTGCCCAATGTGTTCCTGAACATGACCGGCGGCCGTGTTTGGGGTGCGCTGTTCTTCCTCTTTATGACCTTTGCCAGCTTTACCACCATCATTGCGGTCTTTGAAAATCTCCTGTCCAGCGCCATTGACAACTTTGGATGGAGCCGCAAAAAGGCCGTGACCATTCATCTGGTGGCCGTTTTTCTGCTGAGTCTGCCCTGTACCTTGGGCTATAACATCTGGAGCAGCATTCAGCCGTTCGGCATGGCCGATATCCAAACGTTTGAGGACTTTGTGGTCAGCAATCTGCTGCTGCCCCTGGGTTCCCTGGTGTATCTGCTGTTCTGCGTCAGTAAATTGGGCTGGGGCTTTGACAAGTATCTGGCCGAATGTAATACCGGCACGGGGTTGAAAATGTCCCGGTGCTTCAAGCTCTATTTCCAATTCATCCTGCCCATTCTGGTACTGGTAATTCTGGTTCAGGGCTTAATCTGAACATAGAAAAATCGCCTCTGACTTCTGTTGGAGGCGATTTTTTATGCAGTTGGAATGGGATACTCAGCGTCTTTCGCCGACCACTTCCACCTTCAGCAGGTTGGTGGAGCCCGGAGTATCCACGGGGACACCGGCGGCGATAACCACCAGATCGCCGTTGGTTACCATGTCGATCTGCTTGGCGCAGTCGATGGCGTGGCGCATCAGATCGTCGGAGTTCTTCTGGGGCTGAGCCAGCACCGGGAACACGCCCCAGTTCATACCCATCTGATGGTATGTCTTCTCCACATGGGTAGCGGCCACAATGGGCATAAAGGGACGGAACTTGGACATCCGATGGGCCGTGTGGCCGTACTTGGTCACCACAATGATGGCCTTGGCATGGACGTCCATCGCCATGGTGCAGGCAGCGTCACAGACGGCATTGGTCTTGTCGGCCAGCTCCAGGTCAAAGCGGATCTTGCGGTTGGCCAGCATGTCAAAGGCGTCCTTCTCGGCCTGGGTGGCAATCTTGGCCATGACCTGGACAGCCTCCACGGGATACTTGCCGGCAGCGGTCTCGCCGGACAGCATAACGGCACTGGTGCCGTCAAACACGGCGTTTGCCACGTCGGTGATCTCGGCACGGGTGGGGCTGGCGCTGGTCATCATGGAATCCAGCATTTGGGTGGCGGTAATAACAATCTTACCGGCCTGGTTGCAGCGGCGGATAAAGCGCTTCTGGAGGCCGGGCAGGCGCTCAAACTCGATTTCCACGCCCATGTCGCCGCGGGCCACCATGATACCGTCGGACTCCCGGAGAATCTCGTTGAAGTTCTCCACGCCCTCGATGTTCTCAATCTTGGAGATAATCTTGATATCGTGACCGCCATGGTAGTCCAGGAACTTCCGCAGCGAAATGACATCCTCCTTGTTGCGGGTAAAGGATGCGGCGATGTAGTCCACGTCCTGCTGAATGCCAAACAGGATGTCGTTCTTGTCCTGCTCGCTCAGATAGGGCAGGGACAGGCGGGAATGTGGGATGTTGATGGACTTACGGTTCCGGACAATACCGCCGTGGACCACCACGCAGTGGACCTCGGACTCGGTGCAGTGATCAACCCGCAGTTCCAGCTTGCCGTCATCGATGAGGATGCGCTCGCCGCCCTTGAGGTCCTTGGGCAGATCCCGGTAGGTGATGGACGCCCGCTCAGAAGTGCCTTCCACGTCCTCAATGGTCAGGACGAAGGGCTTTCCGTCCTCCAGGGTGGCCCGGCCGTCCACAAACTCCCTGAGACGGATTTCGGGACCCTTGGTATCCAACATCATGGCCAGGGGCACATTCAGCCGCTCCCGGACCGTGCGGATCAGCTGAATGCGGCCGCCGTGCTCTTCATAATCACCGTGGGAGAAATTGAGGCGGGCGACGTTCATGCCGCTGCGCACCATCTTCTCGAGGGTCTCCTCATTGCTGCAAGCAGGGCCCATGGTGCAGATAATTTTCGTTCTACGCATACGTTCGAATATCCTTTCCATTTTAGATCAATATTCCACTCATATATCATAACAGATATCACAGAAAAATTCTGCACAAATTGAGAAAAAGTTTATAAATTTTTTGTATGGAGTTCTAATAAAACTGTTGTGTCCACGGTGGGCATTTACACTGGTTTTGTCCTTTTATGATAGACACTTGTCTACTTTTTCAGTCGCCCTCCACCATTCGGTAGCCCACGCCTATCTCGGTGAAAATAAACTGGGGTTTGCCGGGATTTTCCTCAATTTTCCGGCGGATATTGGCCATGTTCACCCGGAGAATCTGGTTGTCGCTGCTGCCGTTGGGTCCCCATACGGCTTTCAGCAGCATATCGTAGGTGAGCACCCGCCCGGCGTGCTTGGCCAGCAGGGCCACAATGCGGAATTCATTCTGGGTCAGCTTGGCGTCCCGCCCATCTACATAGACATGGTGCTTGTCGAAGTCCACCACCAGGGGCCCGGCGGTGAATTTGCCCGTCTGGGCCATCGCTCCCTCCAAACTGCTGCTGCGGGCATGGCGCAGAGCCGTCCGCACCCGGGCCAGCAGCTCACTGGTGCCGAAGGGTTTCGTCACATAGTCGTCGGCGCCCATATCCAGCGCCTCCACCTTATCATATTCCCGGGTCCGGGCCGACACCACAATAATGGGCATCTGCGACCACTGGCGGATATTGCGGATAATCTCCTTACCGTCCATATCCGGCAAACCCAGGTCCAGCAGAATCACATCCGGGCAATGGGATGACGCCATCATCAGACCGTCGGCGCCGCTGACAGAGCGCAGCACCGTATAGTCGTTGGCGGAAAGAATGGTACTCATAAAGCTGGCAATGTTGGGCTCGTCCTCAATAATCAGAATCTTTGGTTTCACTGTCATACGGTTTCGTCCTCCAAGGGTAGGGTAAACTCCACCGCCGCGCCGCCCTTGGGGCGGTTATAGGCGGTCATTCGGCCTCCATGGGCCCGGATGATGGTATTGCAAACGCTCAGGCCAATGCCCAGGCTGCGGCGGCTGTCGCTGCGTTCCCGGTCGTCATGGGGAATCGACCGTTCAAAGAGCCGGTCCAGAATGGCCGGCTCCATGCCGCAGCCGTCATCCTCCACCCGGAACACCGCCAATTCTCCCCGGCGTTCCAGAATCAAGTCAATGTGGGTGGCATTTTTGCCATGTAAAATTGCATTTTCCAACAGGTTAATCAATACCTGTTCAATGAGCATGGCGTCCATGGCCACCATCAGCAGCTCGTCCGGTACAGAAACGGTCACATCCTGCTGAGGGAACCGTTTATGAAGTCGGTCCACGGCGGCGCTGACCACCTCTTCGGCCACCTCCACCTGCTTTTGCAGCCGGGCCTCGCTGGTACCGTCATCCATTCGGGTTACCGACAGGAGATTTTCCACCATGCGGATCAGCCATTGGGCATCCTCACCGATTTCCCTGGCCAGCTGCCGCCGTTCTGGCTCTGTCAGCCGTCCGTCATCGTCGGCCAGGGCCGAACTGGCACCCAGAATGGAGGTCAGCGGCGTCCGCAGATCGTGGGATACCGCCCGCAGCAAATTGCTGCGGGTTTTTTCCCGCTCCGCCTCCACCCGGAGGCTGCCCTGGCGCTTGATCTGGGTGGTCATGGCGCTGGTAGCCACGGACACAGCCAGCATACAGAGAATGGTCAGCGGATAGCCGGAAATGGTGAAATTAAAGGCGAAATACGGAAAGGTAAAAAAATAGTTGACGGCCAGCACACACAGACAAGAGGCGGCGATGCCGTAGAAAAACCCCGTTGTAAACCGGGAAATCAGGAACACAGCCAGCAGGTACAACTCCGCCACATAGTGGCCCTTGGGGTCCATCTGCCACAGAGCCAGACACAGCAGAGACACCCCCAGCAAAATGCCCATCGTCACCGCCGTGTCCCGCCGGGACAGATAGAGCCGCTGCACCAGTGTGCGCCATTTGCCGGTCTGCATGGGGTTCACCGCCTTTCTAAAAAGTGGAATCATTATATCAGATTTTTGGCGGAAAAAACAGAGGTTTTGCCCGTTAAGAAGTTGTTAATGCACTGTATAACGGCTCTGTACATTGGATTGTAACCTTGTCTCGCCGTTGAGCGTGGATATGGAAAAGGCCGCCGTCCGCCACCCGGTTGGGTGGGTACGGCGGCCTTGGGGCTGACGCCCCGGAGATTGCGCCATCTGCGGATGGCGCTTTAGAACGATTTGGGGATTTCGCCCGCTGCAGCGGGCGACCGGGGGCGCTGCCCCCTGGACCCCTGCGATTTTTTGAAAAAAATCGAGTAAAACTTTTGATTCTCCAGTACTCCGTGCTCCTTTTATTTGGACCGAAACAGCATTTGCACCAGTTCCTCTCTGGTCACAAAGGATTGGTACTTCTTCTCTCCGTCGCTGCTGCCCTGGACAATATTGGCCTTTTCGGCCCAGGCTCTTGCCTCATTGGACCAGGCGGATGGGGCCAGCTTGGCCCGGTTGGTCAGATAGCGGTCCATAAAGGCCGCGAATTCCTCATAGGTCACAGGCTTCTCCTCCTTTTTGAGAGAAAATTGGGTGATGATAGCATTGGCAATGGCCTGAATCACCGCGTCGAATTTGGTGGTATACACCAACATATCATCGGGATCGTCAATAAAGCAGACCTCCAACAGCGCTGAACGAACTCCGGCCCGGTGGGCGGCGTTGATGACAGCCCAGTTGTACCGTTTCAGGCCCCGATTGGTCAGCCCGACGGCGGCAACAGCCCGGCAAATCTGTTCTTCTGCCGCCGTCTCCGCCGCGCCGGTGGGAACAAAAATTTCCACGCCCTTGGTCTTACCGTCCTTCGGTCCGGCAGCCGAAGCATTGAAGTGGATTTCCAACACAAAGTCGAAGTCCGACAGCGGGACCTGTTTGTTCAGCTGCCCCGTGCGGAAGTCGCTGAAGGCGTTGCGGGCGGGCGGGTACTGGGTTACCTCGCAATACCCTTTCAGCAGCCGCACCAGCGCACCCACCACCCGCCGGGTCTCCACGGCCTCCTGGAACACACCGGACACGGCCCCCGGGTCTCCGGCCCCATGGCCGGCAATTAACAGCAGTTTCATGGTCACGCCCCCTGTTCCGGCTCATTGATGGGCCGCAGTTTGGCAATGCTGCCCAGAATCGACAAAACCCCGGCCATCAGCGTGGCGGAGATAACGCCTTTCCAGCTGACATCGAAAAATGTGGCCATGGTGCCCATGGTAGCCAGAGCCGTTTGGGCCATGGACTGAATGGCCCGAATGCAGGTGTTGTGAATCCATAGCCTTTGTTTGTTATTCACAGGCAATGCCTCCTTTCACAAACTGACGGCACCTTGTACCGCCGTCCAGTCTATGACAAAGGGCGTCCCATTGTGAGCCATCACAGCAAAAACCGCACATTCAGCAGGGAAAAACACGCGGGAAACGGCCGCATATAATTCCAAAATCCCAGTCCCCGGAAACCGTAGGACGCGGCCAAATCAAATTTAGCCAGGCAGCTGCGGGGGTCTTCAAACCAGACCTCATGCACCATGCCCCGGTCATCGGTATAGTGAAAATATGGTGTCTGGGCCTTCTCGTCAAATTGAATTTCTGCCCCCATGCGGACCGCCAGGGCCACGGCCTCCGGATTGGAAATACTGGTAGCCCGGCTTTCTCCGGTGACAAAAGGCAGCGTCCAATCATAAGCGTAATTGGGAAAGCCCATAAAGATTTTTTCCGGCGGAATCTCCGTCACGGCGTAGTCCAGCACCCGTTTCACAGCGTCAATGGGGGCCACGGCCATGGGCGGGCCGTAGGTATAACCCCACTCATAGGTCATCAGCAGCACCGCATTGGCGGCCTCCCCTAACAACCGGTAATTGTGGCCCTGGTAGAGGACCCCGGCCTGGTCCGCCGAGGTCTTGGGAGCCAGAGCCACCACCACTTCCAGGCCCAGCGCATTGGCCCGCCGCCGCAGCAAGGCCACAAAATCGGCGTAAGCCTCAGCCTGTTCCGGAAAAATAAATTCAAAATCCACATCAATACCGCCATATCCCTTTTCCAGCGCCGTACCGATGGCCGCGTCAGCCAGAGACGCCCGGCTTTCAGCGGTGGCCAGAGCCACAGCCGCCCGCTCGTTGGAAAAGGTGCCGTCCTCGGTCAGCGTGGACAGATGGAGCCACGGCGTTATGTCGTATTGGTTTGCCCACCGCAGAAGTGTTTCGTCCTGCAACGGTATCAATCCACCAGTTTTTGATACGCCGTAGGTGAAGGGTGCCAGAAACGTGCTGTAGGGCAAAATGGTTCGCAGCACCGATTCCTGAACATCCGGTTCGGCATACCCGTTGATTTCCAGTTTTGTATCCGGCGTATCCTCCCAATCAATGACCAACACCTGTCCGGGAAATAAGGCGGCGCGGCCCTCCAGATTGGGATTGTTCCGCAACAGCTGCAACGGCTCTATGGCATATTGGCCGGCCACGCTGTAGAGGGTTTCCCCCGAGCGCACCGTATGTAAAATGCGAGGCTTCAAAATCAAAAGACTCTGTCCCACTGCCAGAGCAAAGGGCGGCTCCAGCCCATTGACCCGGGCGATCAGCCCCGGCGACACTCCGTATTCCCCGCCGATGGCCGTCAAGGTCTCCCCGGCCTGTACTGTATGCAGCTGCATGGCAATCTCCTCCCATGGTTTTTTTCATCCTATGAAAAGCCGGTTTACAAGGTGCCATTCTTCCGGTATGATAGACAAAATCCTACATAAATTTCATTTCAGGAGGTATTGTATATGGACCTTTCCCCTTTGGGCCCGTGGCTGCCGCTGCTGGAGCCGGAACTGCAAAAGCCCTATTTTGCAGAATTGACCCGCCGTGTGGATGAAGCCCGCTCCACCGTCACCGTCTACCCGCCGGAAAATGAGGTGTTTCGTGCGCTTTCCCTGACACCGCCGGACCAGGTACGAGTGGTCATTCTGGGGCAGGACCCCTATCATGGAGCGGGAGAAGCCAACGGTCTGGCCTTTTCCGTCCGGGAGGGCGTTAAAATTCCGCCGTCTCTGCGCAATATGTTTCAGGAATTGGACAATGATCTCCACTGTCCCCCGCCGCCCCACGGTGATCTCACCGGCTGGGCCAAGCAGGGCGTACTGCTGTTGAACACCGTGCTGACTGTGGAAAAAGACCGGGCCAACAGTCATAAAAATTTTGGATGGCAGACCTTCACAGACGCCGTAGTGAAGACGCTGGCCGCGTTCCCCCAGCCCATGGTTTTCGTCCTCTGGGGCAGTCAGGCCCAGAAAAAACGGAAATCCATTGAATCCTCCCCCCATTTGCGCTGTATTTTGGAATCTCCCCATCCCAGTCCCCTTTCCGCCTATCGGGGCTTCTTCGGCAGTCAAGTCTATTCCAAAATCAACGACTTCCTGTTGACCAACAGCCAGACGCCCATTGACTTTTCCAAATAATTCATAAACAATCGGGGCAAATCATCCACAGCCATTTGTGGATAATTTGCCCCGATTTTAATTTTTGCAAAAAATATCTGTTGATTTTAACCAAAATCAACAGATATTAAAACCAATATTTTGTTTTATCAGAAAGTTATTCACATCCGCCAACAAGTTTTCCACACAATGTGAGTAAGTTATTGACACCTGTGAAAAACTCCTGTGGACAGATGTCTATTTTTTACTTGTGATACCGGCTGCCGGCCTGGATGGACTCAGCCCGATACAGCTGTTCCAAAACCATAATCCGTGCCAGATGGTGGGGAAACGTCATGGGCGACATGGACAGCCGGAAGTCCGCCCGCTGTTTGACGGCGGGCGCCATGCCGAACGAACTGCCCAAAATCAGACAAATGGAGGATTTACCTGCCGATTTGACGGCTTTCAGCTGATCGGCCAGCTGTTCTGATGACAGGAGCTTGCCCTCCGGCGTCAAGACGCAGACCCAGGACCCTTTGGGAATTTTGGCAAAAATCTGCTCCGCTTCCCGCTCCAGTCCCGCCGTGATCTCCGCTTCCGAGGGGTTGTCCGGCAACCGGTACTCCGGCAGCTCCAGCAGGTCCAGCTTGCAGTAGGCCGACAGCCGCTTGGCATACTCCTTACAGGCTTCCAGGTAGAACTTTTCTTTCAATTTTCCCACGGTGAGGATTGTTACATGGAGCATAAGGCCCTCCCATCCATGGATTTTCGCCCGCTGCGGCGGGCGACCAAAGGCGCTGCCTTTGGAAACCGCAATTTTTTTGTAAAAAAATTGAGTAAAAACTTTTATAATTTATCGATTTCTCACATAAATCCGCGCCATGTCCAACACGGGCATGGCGCAGAGAATGTTTTACTCGATTTTTTTTAAAATCGCAGGGATTCGGGGGCGGCGCCCCCGAAAACAGCCGAATTTACCGCAAAAAGCCCTCGAGAATCTTCTCTTCAGCTTCCTCCGCCGTCAGGCCCAGCGTCATGAGCTTTAACAGCTGATCGCCGGCAATTTTACCGATAGCCGCTTCATGAATCAGGCCCGCGTCCACATGATTGCAGGAGATAGCGGGAATGGCCTTGACCTTTGCTTCGCCCATAATGATGGCGTCGCAGCTGACGTGTCCAAAACATGGAGCGTTGCCCTCCACCCGCGGATAGAACACCTGAACAGAGTTATCCTGGGCCACAGACCGGGAAATCACACGGGTTTTGGAGCCTTCGCCGTTCAAAAATACATCCATTTCGCTTTCAGCATACTGGTTGTCGTGGGTCAGCAGCTTTTCGGTGATGATAATTTCCGCGTCCTTGCCCAAAACGGCCTTGGTGTACCGCTTGGTATCGTCCACGCCCTTAATCTGAGTGGTGTCCAGGGTGACGGAAGCGCCCTCCTCCAGATAGAGGATGGTTTCCGGATTCAAAATCCGTTTGCCGCCGCCTTCGCCCTCGCCGTAATGGGTTTCAGAATAGGTGACTTTTGCGTTTTTGCCCACATAAAAGGTGTGGACGCCGTCGTGCTGGGAGTCGTCGCAGCCGCAGTTGTGGATACCACATCCGGCGACAATGTTGACCTCCGCGCCCTCTCCAATATAGAAATCGTTGTAGACCTTGTCATGGAAACCGCTTTCCGTAAGCACCACGGGAATATGGACGCTTTCGTGCTTGGTAAAGGGGGCAATGTGAATGTCGATGCCGTCTTTATCGGTTTTGGATTCAATCCGGATGTGCTCAGAATTGACCCGGTGGGCCTTTTTGCCGTCGATGCGGATGTTCACCGCGCCGTCGGCCTCGCCGTTTTTCATGGCGGCGACCACTTCCAGAATGTGCTTTTGTACGTCGTTCAGCATGTTCCGTTTACCTCCAGCCGGTTGCAGCCCGAAACGGTGTCTGCGAGAATTTGGGGATAGATTTTTTCGGCGGGGCCCCGGTCCTTTACATGGCCGTCGGCCACCAGAATGATTTCATCGGCCAGACGGATGATCCGCTCCTGGTGAGAGATGATGAGGATGGTGGCCTCTTTTTTGGCGTGAATTTCCGAAAAAGTCTCCGTCAGACGGGCAAAGGACCAGAGATCAATACCAGCCTCCGGCTCATCGAAGATCATCAGGGGACATTTCCGGGCCAAAATCGTGGCGATTTCAATGCGCTTGACCTCGCCGCCGGACAAACTGGCGTCCACATCCCGGTCCAGATAATCCCGGGCGCACAGGCCCACTTTCGTCAGATAGGAGCAGGTTTCGTCGTGGTTCAGTTTCCGGCCGGCAGCAATGGACAGAAGATCCGCCACTTTCATGCCCTTGAACCGGGGCGGCTGCTGAAATCCGTAGGAAACACCCAGCTTTGCCCGCTCCGTCACGGTTTTGTCGGCCAGCTCCGTGCCGTTCCAGAGGATGGAACCGCCGGTGACGGGGGCCAGACCCATAATCGCCCGGGCCAGAGTGGTTTTGCCGCCGCCGTTGGGGCCGGTAATGACGATGAATTTTCGGTCCTCCACCGTCAGATTGATGTCTTTTAAAATGTCGGCTCTGCCGTTTTCATCGTTGACAGTCACCGAGAGATTTTTGATTTCCAGCATCTGTTCATAACCTCAACAATCGCACTCGAATTTTGTTGGCACAGTTTGCCGATATTGTAACACAGTCCCTTTTTCTTTGCAACTGCGGCCGCCGGTTTTCCAGGTTATAGACAAGGGCCTGTGGATAACTACTTGCGGACCACCGCCTTTTGTGATAGAATAGGTTGATTTTATATGCCCATTTTTACTGGGGGAAAGGAGGGGCCCATGCCTTCTGCCGCGTTTATCTGGGCCAAGGTGCTTGGCCATATTGAAAATAAAATGGGTGCTGCGGCCACATCCGCCTGGTTTGACGATACCAATGTGGTGGAGATCACTGACCATCAGCTGATTCTGTCCACACCCTACGAATATCAGCAGGATGTGATCCAGCGGCGCTGCATGGAATATATTCAGGATGCCATGCGGGAGCTTTACAACCAGGAGGTCGAGGTGGTTGTCCTGCTGGAAGAGAATGTGGAAGAATACAAAAGCCGCATGGAAAAACCCAAGTTTGTGGAGTTCAACCCAGAATTTACCTTTGAAAAGTTCGTGGTTGGCTCGTCCAACCGGTTTGCCCACGCGGCGGCCGTGGCCGTGGCCAACAACCCCGCCGGCGCGTATAACCCCCTTCTGATCTACGGCCCCTCGGGCCTGGGCAAAACCCATCTGCTCTACGCCATTGCAGCAGAAATTCACAAGCAGCACCCCAACTATAATATTGTGTACATCAAAGGCGATCAATTCACCAATGAACTGGTGGCCGCCCTGCAGGAAGGCCGGAATATCGAATTCCGCAGCAAATATCGCAACGCCGACCTGTTTTTGATGGACGATATTCAGTTTATTGCCGGTAAGGCCTCCACGGAGGAGGAGTTTTTCCATACCTTCAACACGCTCTACGAGGCCAAAAAGCAGATTGTCCTCACCTCCGACCGTCCCCCCGAGGAGATGCTCAAGCTGGAGGACCGGCTAAAAACCCGATTCCAGTGGGGTCTTCAGGCCGATATTATCCCGCCCGACTACGAAACCCGTATGGCCATTATCAAAAACAAGGCCACGTCCCTGGGATTGGATATGCCCGACGACGTCTGTGCCTATATTGCGGAGAATGTCACCTCCAACGTGCGGCAGATTGAAGGCACCGTGAAAAAGATTATGGCCTATCAGAAGCTCAATGGCATGAATATTGATGTGCCGTCGGTTTCCCGTGCCATCAAGGACATGTACAAGGGCAAAACGGAAGCCCTTCCCACTCCCAGTCTCATCATTTCCGAGGTCAGCCGCTTCTATTCCATTCCGGAGAGCACCCTCCGGGGCACCCTCAAGAACAAAGGCACCGCCGAAGCCCGCCAGGTGGCCATGTATCTCATTCGTCAGCTAACCAATTTGAGCCTTCCCGACATCGGCCGCGAATTCGGCAAGGACCACTCCACCGTCATTTATGCCATCCGCAAGGTGGAAAAAGCCATGGATCAGGGCGGCGTCCTGGCCGAAACCATCCGCGACATCACCGCCAACATCAACAATCGGCTGTAATTGGTGCTGGTGCAGGGGTGTTTCGCGCCTTGCGAGGCGCGACCAAAGGCCCTGCCTTTGGAAACCGCGATTTTTTGAAAAAAATCGAGTAAAACTTTTAGAGTTTGGTTCATGATTTTACAAAGTGCGTGCCACAGAGGCGGCGTACATCACAAGAATGCCGGGGCGTTTTTTGTCGGCTGCCGCAGTGGAGTTTGTCGCGCAAAAAGTTTTCCACAGCGGCTTGTGGAATGTTAGGTAATTTTTGTGGAAAATTTGCGGTTTTTTGAAAGAAAAAATTTTCTCCACAGTGAGTTGTGAAAACTTCCTGTGGAATACACAGGGGCCTGTGGAGAAAAAACCGTTGATACGACAGGGCTCGCGGCAGTTTTCCACATAACTTTCTTCTACGACTACTGCAACTACTAAAAAATCCTTTCTTTCTACTAAGAGAGACAACACGGAGGAACTGTTCATGAAATTTGTCTGTGAAAAAGCACTTCTGGTTTCTGCCATCTCTGTGGCCTCCCGAACCGTGGCACCCAAGAGTCCTATGGCAGCCCTGGAAGGCATTCACGTCCATGCCGGCATGAAGTTACAGCTCACTGGTTATAATCTGGAAACCGGTATTACCGTTTCGGTACCGGCAGAGATTGTGGAGACTGGTACTTGTATTCTTCCTGCCCGCCTGTTTTTTGATATTGTGCGGAAGCTCCCCGATGAGGAGGTCACCGTCTCTGTGGACGACAACTATAAGGTGTCCATCCGCTGCGGCATTTCCTCCTTTACCATTACGGCTACTGACGCCGAAAACTATCCGGAGCTGCCCGATGTGGAATACGCCAACGGCGTTTCTATCCCCCAGCGGGCGCTGAAGGAGCTGATCTCCGGCACCATTTTTGCGGTTTCGGAAAATCAGACCCGCCCGGTCCACACCGGCTGCCGCTTTGAGGTCACGGAAACCGATATGACTGTGGTGGCCGTGGACGGCTATCGTCTGGCCCTGCGCCGGTTCCATTTTGAGGAGGCTGCCGGCCGTGTCATGACCTTTGTAGCCCCCGGCGCCGCGTTGAAAGAAGTGGAAAAAATACTGGGCGACACCGACGAGGAAGCCCGGTTCACCTTGGGCAGCAAGCATCTGATGTTCCAGATTGGGGAAGCCACTCTGGTTTGCCGTCTGCTGGAGGGCGAATTCCTCGATTGGCGGCGGGTGCTGCCCACGGAAAATCCCATCAAACTGACGGCCAACGTGGAGCAACTCAATGCTTCCATTGAACGTGTGAGTTTGATTGTCTCCGAACGGCTCAAGAGTCCGGTCCGCTGCGTCTTTTCTGATAACAGCGCCGATTTCAAGACCGTTACCACCATCGGTGCGGCCCACGATGTGTGCTCCGTGGCCGGTGACGGCAAAAATCTGGAAATTGGCTTCAACTGCCGCTATCTGCTGGACGCTTTGAAAGCTGTCCCCGCTCAGGAAGTTACGTTGGAGCTGAGCAACGGCTTGAGCCCCATTGTTCTGACTCCCACCGACGGCAGCGACCAGTTTGCCTATATGGTTCTGCCGGTCCGGTTAAAGGAATCCATGTAAAAGCAGAACGGAACATTTTGTAAAGGACGATTGGTTATGAAAGTTCGCGTCACTAGAAAACAATCGGATACCCCCATTCCCGTGGCCATTCACACGGAATTTATCAAATTACAGGACTTTTTGAAGTTCTGCGACGCGGTTTCCTCCGGCGGCATGGCCAAGAATTTCATTCAGAACGGAGAAATTGCCGTCAATGGAGAGACGGAGACCCGCCGGGGCCGGAAGCTGTATCCTGGCGACGTGGTCTCCTTTGGTCCCAACCGCTGGCAGGTGACTGCCCATGAGGCTTGAGCAGCTGCGGCTGCGGGGCTTTCGCAACTACGAATCGCTGACGGCCGACTTTGTCCCCGGCGTCAACCTGATTGTCGGGGACAATGCCCAGGGAAAAACCAATCTTTTGGAGGCCATCACCTATCTGTCCATGGGCCACTCCTTCCGGACCCGCAAGGAGCAGGAGCTCATTGGTATGGGGGCGGAGTTTGCGGAGTTGGAGGCGAAGCTGTTCTCGCAGGGACGGGAACAGTCCATCCGGGCCATTTTGTTTCCCGGCCGCCGGTCCCGACAGCTGTACATCGGCGGTGTCCGCCAGAAAACGGCGGCGGAGCTGCCCGGTATTCTCACCACGGTGCTGTTCTGTCCCGAGGATCTGCTGACGCTGAAAATGGGCCCGTCGGCCCGCCGCCGGCTGCTGGACAACGCCTTGACCCAGCTGCGGCCCGGCTATGAACGGGCGCTGACCCAATACACCCGTCTCCACGACCACAAAAGCCGGATTTTAAAAGACCGGTTTCAAAATCCATCCCTGTTGGAGACGCTGCCGGACTTCAACCTCCGGATGGCCCAGGTGGGCGCAATTTTAATCGCCTATCGGGCCCGGTTTATGGAACGGCTGGCCCAGCTGGCCGCCGACTTTCACCAGGAGTTTTCCGGCGGAAAAGAGCATTTGACCGTCACCTATCAGACGGTTTCTAATATTCCCGACCCTCTGGCTCCCCAGCAGGAGGTGCTGCAAAAACTGTTGGAGCACCAGCACAGCCATTATCGGGCGGAGCTGGAATCGTGCCAGTGCCTTTCCGGCCCCCATCGGGACGATTTTGACGTTTTGTTGGATGGCGTCAGTCTCAAGGGCTACGGTTCCCAGGGCCAGATCCGCACGGCGGCCATTTCGCTGAAGCTGGCCGAGCGGGAAATTTTCCGGCGGGACACCGGCGAAGAGCCGGTGCTGCTGCTGGACGATGTGCTGTCGGAGCTGGACCCGGCCCGACAGGACTTTATTCTTAACCGCATCGCCTCGGGCCAGGTGTTTATCACCTGCTGTGAGCGCAGCCGCGTAACGGAGATCGGCAAAGTGCTGACCATAGAACACGGCGCGCTGCTGGAAGGAGCGTGACCGGATGTATTTACCCATTGGCAGTGACATGTCCCTGCGGGACTCGTCCATCATCGGCATTTTTGACTTGGATAATACCACCAGTTCCAAAGATACCCGAGCCTTTTTAAAACAGGCCGAGGACGGGGGCCAGGTGGTTACCGTCACCGATGAATTGCCCAAGGCTTTTATTTTAACCCGGGAGTTTACCATGGACCGGGTGTATCTGACCCAGTTTTCCACGGCCACTGTGGCAGCCCGCTGCGAAGCCGCCGGTCAGAAACCAACCAAGTAAGTTTTCCAACCATCAAGTTAGGAGCGCATAGCATGGCAGAAGAATTGAATCCCCTGCTGGAGCAGGAATACGACGCGGCCCAAATTCAGGTCCTGGAGGGTCTGGAAGCGGTGCGGAAACGTCCCGGTATGTATATCGGCTCCACATCCTCGTCGGGCCTGCACCATCTGGTTTACGAGATCGTGGACAACGCCATTGATGAAGCCCTGGCGGGCTTCTGCACAGAAATTACCGTCACCATCAACGAGGGCAACACCATTACCGTCACCGATAATGGCCGCGGTATCCCTGTGGATATCCAGGCCCAGACGGGACGGCCCGCGCTGGAGGTTGTCTATACGGTGCTCCACGCCGGTGGTAAATTCGGCGGCGGCGGCTATAAGGTTTCCGGCGGTCTCCACGGCGTCGGCGCCAGTGTTGTCAACGCTCTGTCTGAGTGGCTGACGGTCCAGGTCCATCGGGACGGGAAAATCTATGAGATGAAATTTTCTCGCGGCAACATCACCCAGGAAATGAAGGTCATCGGCACCACGGACCATTCCGGTACCACCGTCACCTTCAAGCCGGACGGGGAAATTTTCGATGATCTGGTCTATGACTACGATATTCTGCATACCAGAATGCGGGAGCAGGCGTTTCTTAACGGCGGTCTTCGCATTACCACCACGGACCGACGCCCCGGCATGGAGCAGCAGGATACCATGCACTATGAGGGCGGCATCCGGCAGTTTGCCACCTGGCTCAACCGGGCCAAAACGCCCCTGCATCCCGAGGCCATTTATATGCAGGGCCAGAAGGGTGACGCTGTGGCAGAAGTGGCTATGCAGTATAATGACAGTTACAACGAGACCATTTTGTCCTTTGCCAACAACATCCATACGCCCGAAGGCGGTATGCACGAAACGGGCTTTAAAACGGCCCTGACCCGCGTTTTAAACGCCTATGGTCAGAAAAACAACATCATCAAGACCGATGCCGATAAGGTCAGCGGCGAGGACTGCCGCGAGGGTCTCAGCTGTGTCATTTCCGTCAAGCTGACAGAGGCCCAGTTTGAGGGCCAGACCAAGGCCAAGCTGGGCAATGCCTATATTCGTACCCTGGTGGACAACATCGTGAATGAGCAGCTGACCACCTACTTTGAGGAGCATCCCCAGGTGGCCAAGGTCATTCTGGAAAAAGCCATGATGGCCAATCGGGCCAGAGAAGCGGCCAAAAAGGCCCGCGAGTCCATCCGCCGCAAGACGGCGCTGGGCGGCAGCGGCATGCCCGATAAGCTCCGCGACTGCAATGAGCGCAACCCGGAATTGACGGAACTGTATATCGTCGAGGGTGATTCCGCCGGCGGCTCTGCCACCCAGGGCAGAGATTCCCGGTTCCAGGCCATTTTGCCGCTTTGGGGCAAAATGCTCAACGTGGAAAAGGCCCGGGCCGACAAGGTCTACGGCAATGACAAGCTGCTGCCGGTCATTACCGCCCTGGGCGCGGGTATTGGTGACGAGTTTGATCTGAACAAGCTGCGGTATCACAAAATCGTCATCATGGCCGATGCCGATGTGGACGGCGCCCATATTCGGACGCTGCTGCTGACGTTCTTTTTCCGGTTTATGCGGCCCCTCATTGAGCACGGCTATGTCTATGCCGCCGTACCGCCCCTGTTTAAGCTGACCAGAGGCAAGCAGCAGCGGGTAGCCTATGATGACGTGGAGCGGGAACGCATTGCCGCCGAAATGCGCGGCGATAACCCCAATGCCAAGGTGGAGATCAGCCGGTATAAGGGTCTTGGTGAGATGGACCCCCACGAGCTGTGGGAGACCACCATGGACCCGGCCACCCGGACTCTCAAGCGCATCGACTTGGAGGACGCGGTGACAGCCGACGAGACCTTTACGATCCTTATGGGTGAAAAGGTGGAACCGCGTAAGGAATTTATTGAGAAAAACGCCAAATACGCCGTGAATCTCGACTATTAAGTTGCCAATTGCCAACGAGAAAAGGAAGGCACATACATGAGCAAGAAACCACAATACGATCCCGAGGAGATTCGATTCCCGGACCAGACCATTGTCTCCGCCCCACTGGTGGAGGAGATGGAAAAGTCCTATATCGAATACGCCATGTCGGTCATCGTGGGCAGAGCGCTGCCCGACGTCCGCGACGGCCTCAAGCCGGTCCACCGGCGCATCCTCTACGCCATGTACGAGGACAATCTGACCCATGACAAGCCCTTCAAAAAGTCCGCCACCTGCGTGGGCGATGTGTTGGGCCGGTACCATCCCCACGGTGACGCCTCTGTTTATGACGCTCTGGTCCGTCTGGCCCAGGATTTTTCCATGCGCTACCCGCTGGTGGACGGCCACGGCAACTTCGGCTCCATCGACGGCGATCCCGCCGCTGCCTACCGTTACACCGAAGCCCGGCTGGCTAAAATCTCCGCCGAAATGCTTCGGGATATTGAGAAAGAGACGGTGGACTGGGACCCCAACTTTGACGAGACCCGGAAGGAGCCAAAGGTGCTGCCCTCCCGGTTCCCCAATCTGCTGGTCAACGGCTCCGCCGGTATTGCCGTCGGTATGGCTACCAATATCCCGCCCCATAACCTGCGGGAGGTCATTGGCGCGGCGGTGGAGGTGTTGGACAATCCGGAGGCCGAGCTTATCGACCTGATGGAGCACGTCCAGGGTCCCGACTTCCCCACCGGCGGTACCATTATGGGCCGCAGCGGCATCCGGGCCGCCTATGCCACGGGCCGCGGCCGTGTTATGGTTCGGGCCAAGACGGAGTTTGAGGAGTTCAACAAGGACCGGACCCGGATTATCGTCACGGAGATCCCCTACCAGGTCAACAAGCGCATGCTCATCAAGAACATGGCTGACCAGGTGGAGGACAAGCGGCTGGAGGGCATCTCCGATATCCGCGACGAGTCCGACCGCAACGGCATGCGCATTGTCATCGAGCTCAAGCGCGATGCCAATCCCCAGGTGGTGCTCAACCGTCTGTTTGCCCAGACCCAGCTGCAAACCACTTTTGCCATCAATATGCTGGCTTTGACTGAGGTCAACGGCAAATTGCAGCCCAAAATTCTGTCTCTGCGGCATATTCTTGATGAGTATCTCCACTACCAGCAGCAGGTTATCATCCGCCGGACCCAGTATGATCTGCGCAAGGCCCAGGAGCGTGCTCATCTGCTGGAAGGTCTGCTCATTGCCCAGGACAATATTGACGAGGTTATCCGCATCATCCGCACCAGCTACGATGATGCCAAGCAGCGGTTGATGGACCGGTTCTCCCTGTCCGATGTCCAGGCCCAGGCCATCTGTGATATGCGGCTGATTGCCCTGCAAGGTCTGAACCGGGAGAAGCTGGAAGCCGAGTACAAGGAGCTGGAAGAGCGCATCGATTACTATAACCAACTGCTGGCCAGCGAGGAGATGCAGAAGCAGGTCCTCAAGGAAGAGCTGCTGGAAATTGCCCAAAAGTTCGGTGACGACCGCCACACGGACATTGAGGACGTGGAGGACGAAATCGACATTGAGGACCTCATTGCGGAGGAGGAGTGCTGCTATACTCTGTCCCGTCAGGGCTACATCAAGCGCATGCCTGCCTCCACCTACCGGACCCAGCGCCGTGGCGGCCGTGGCGTCAACGCCCAGAACCTCAAGGAGGAGGACTATGTCCGCTCCATGGTGACGGCGTCTACCCATGATTATCTGCTGTTTTTCACCAGCACCGGCAAGGTCCACCGCCGCAAGGGCTATCGGATTCCCGAGGCGGGACGGACGGCCCGCGGTACGGCCATCGTCAATATTCTGCCTCTGGAGCCCGGTGAACAGGTGACGGCTATGCTGGCAACCCGGGAATTTGGCGAGGACAGCTATCTGTTCATGGTCACCCGGAATGGTACCGTCAAGCGGCTTGTGATGGAGTCCATCCATACGGCCCGCAAGGCCGGTATCCGGGCACTGACGCTGGAGGAAGGCGACAAGCTGATTTCCGTACTGAAAACCAACGGCAGCGACCAAATTCTCATCTGCACCAAGGACGGTATGGCCCTTTGCTGCGATGAAAACGACGTCCGGCCCATGGGCCGCGACGCCCAGGGCGTCCGGGGTATCCGTCTGGAAGACGGTGACCGGGTTGTGGGCGCGGAGCTGTACCAGGAGGGCAAGCAGCTGTTGGCCGTCACGGAAAACGGCTATGGCAAGCGCACCAACGTGGAAGAGTATCTGCGCACCGGCGAGGACGGTACCCGCCAGCCCCAGAAGCGCGGCGGCAAGGGCCTGAAAGCCTACAACCTGACGGAAAAGACCGGTCCCATTGCCGGTGTCCGGGTGGTTTGTGACGATGACGACGTGATGCTCATTGAGGACGGCGGCGTTATGATCCGTATGGCCGCTTCCGATATCAACATTTACAAGCGCGATACCCAGGGCGTTATTGTCATGCGCATTGACGAGGGCAACCGGGTCATTGCCCTGGAGCGGGTGGAAAAGGAAGAGTCCGGCGAGGAGACGGAAGAATAACCGTTTGCCGGGCGGAGAAACGGGGGGAACTTTATGGCACAGAACACCAACACCACATCCATCGGCTGTGCCTCCGGGATTGTCCGGGGCCTGGGTATTCTGCTGCTGCTTGCCGGTTTGGGCAACGCCTTTTCCGGAGAGGGAGCGCCGAGCTTTGTTGTGGCTATCATCGGTCTGATGCTGCTGCTTGCCGGTTCCGGTAAAAAGCAGCGCCGGAAGGAGAACCACGAGGCGCTCCAGCAGGCACGGCAGCTGTACCGGGAACCCATTCTCCAGGCCAAGCGGGAGGTCAAAGAGGCCGTGCGCATGGCGGAGAACAGCGCCCAGGAGCGTGCGCAGCAGCGGCAGCCCCAGCAGCAGGCGGCACCACCGAAGAAAACCGACCAGCCATGCCCCAATCCGGAACCCCATCGCCATTATGAATTGCCCCGCCAGCCCCTATACAATGGGGCGCGGCTCATTGAAAACCGCAAAACGCTCTATCAAGCGGGATTGCTGACCCGGGAGGAGTACGACGCCGAGGTTCGGAAACTCCGGAGCCGGTAATTCAAGAAATTCACCACGAGGTGACGCTATGGAAAAAACACTGGGCGTTTACGTCCATATCCCCTTTTGCCGCAGCAAATGCGAATACTGCGATTTTTATTCCCTGGGCGGCGGCCGCAGCAAGGAGCTGATGGACCGTTACCTCCATGCGCTGATTCTGCACATCCGGGAGACGGCATCTCTGGCCCCCGACTATCTGGTGGATTCGGTCTATTTCGGCGGCGGTACGCCCTCCTTTTTCGGCGCCGACGGCCTGAAACGAATTTTGGCGGAAATCCGCAAGCGGTTCAATATGGACCGGGAGTGTGAGGTGACCTTTGAGGCCAACCCGGAATCGGTCAACGCCATGACGCTGCACAAGCTGCGCTCTGCCGGCTTCAATCGCATGAGCCTGGGCGTCCAGAATGAGGCCGACGAGGTTTTGAAGGCGCTGGGCCGTCCCCATACCTATGAGCAGGCCGTTTTTGCGGTGGAAAATGCTCGAAAGGCCGGTTTTGAGAATATTTCTCTCGATTTGATGTATGGTTTGCCCAATCAGACCAGAGAAAAGTGGATGCAAACGCTGCGGACCGTTTTGGATCTGCGGCCCGATCATCTGTCCTGTTACGGCCTGAAAGTGGAGCCGGGTACGCCGCTGTATACGTACTATGAAAGCGCCAACCTGCCCGATGATGACACCCAGGCGGACATGTACCTCTATGCCGTGGAGACACTGGAGAATTTCGGCTATGCCCAATACGAAATCTCCAATTTTGCACGGGAGGGCATGGCCTGCCGCCACAATCTCAAATACTGGACCGGCGGCGAATATATCGGCTTCGGCCCCTCTGCTTCGTCGGACTTTGCCGGAAAACGGTTTACGGCAGCGGCCAGCCTGGAGACGTATCTGAAAGGCGTCCACGGCGGCGGCGTGATTTTGTCGGAGTGCGAAACCATCGCGCCCCGGGAGCGGGCTGGTGAATATCTGATGCTGCGGCTGCGAACCAGTCAGGGCATCAACGGCGACGAGTATGAAAGCCGGTTCCTATTACCCTTCGATATTTTGGAAAAGGGTATGCGGTTCTATGCCGAAAAGGGCTTGGCCGTCTGCGAGGAGGGCTGTTGGCATCTGACGCCCAAGGGCTTCCTGCTGTCCAACCGGATTATCGGCGGCCTGCTGGAGCTCCAGGAGCGCTCCCAACCGCTGACCCGCCGGGGCCGATAAGTTAGTACAAGAAAAAGAAATTAAAGTTTTTACCCAATTTTTTTACAAAAAAATTGGGTGGTCCAGGGGCAAAGCCCCGGTCGCCCGCCGCAGCGGGCGAAATTCCCCTATCGTCCCCAGGCGCCATCCGCAGATGGCGCAATTCCCGGCCAAAGGCCATGGTCCACGCTGCCGCTCCCCTCAGGGGTGGACAGCGTAGACCATAGAATCTAACAAATCCGGGGAATTGTATTGGTTCTGCAAAAAAATCAGGAATTTTTATTGACATTCCCTATCCACATGGGATATAATATCTCTCGTATCGTTTCCCTTTGGGGAAATTATGCCTAAATTTACTCGCTGCGGCCGCACTGGGCGGCTGTTGAGCATGATTCTGACACAGGAGGTGTACCACAATGGCTACCGTTCGTACCTATCAGCCCAAGAAGCGCTACCGTTCCAAGGTCTGCGGCTTCCGCAAGAGAATGTCCACCGCCAACGGCCGTAAGGTCCTGGCCCGCCGCCGTGCCAAGGGCAGAGCCAAGCTGTCCTACTGATCCCGGCTCGCAGAATACTGCTCGAGAAGCGAATGATTAGAGGGGTGAATGGAAACCTGTTTCTGTTCGCCCCCTCCGTCTATTTATAGGAGGCAGAAATTCCATGGAATTTTCCAAGTCTCTGAAGCTGAATCACCTGTTTCGCCGCCTGTACCGCAAGGGACAAAGCGCCGCCAACGGCTATCTGGTCCTCTACTGCCGCCGCAACGGTTCCCAGACCAACCGCATCGGCTTGACCGTTTCGGCCAAGCTGGGACATGCTGTGGTCCGCAATAAGCTGCGCCGCCGTCTGCGGGAGATCTACCGGCTCCACGAAGGGTCCTTCTGCCGCGGCTATGACATTGTAGTCGTGGCCCGCAGCCGTGCCGTCTCTGCATCGTACCAACAGCTGGAACGCTCCTATCTGGCACTGGCAAAAAAGCTTCATTTGCTGGAAGGTGACGTATGAAACGCCTGCTTTTAGCCCTCATTCGCTTTTACCGCCGATTTGTCTCGCCCGCCTTTCCGCCACAGTGCCGCTTCAGCCCCACGTGTTCCCAGTACGCGATGGAGGCTATCGAGAAGTACGGCGCCTGGAAGGGCGGTCGGCTGACCATTCGGCGGCTTCTGCGCTGCCACCCCTTCTATAAGGGGGACTACTTCGATCCGGTTCCGTAAGGGACCTGTCCCTTTGGAGCCACACAGGAAAGGAAGAATACTTTGACTTCAATTGCTGACATCATTCGGATCCCCTTTGGCTATATGCTGGAGTTTCTCTACAACTTCTCCGGCAATTACGGCCTGGCCCTGATCCTCTTCGGCATTGCCATCAAACTGATTCTGCTGCCGGTCAGCGCCAAGAGCAAGAAAAGCATGATGAAGATGTCCCGTATGGCCCCCCGGGTCAAGGCTCTGGAAGCCAAGTACGGCGACGATAAAACAAAATATCAGATGGAGGTCATGAAGCTCTACAAAAAAGAGGGCGTCTCCACCACCGGCGGATGTCTATGGGCCTTCGTTCCTCTGCTGATTTTGATTCCCCTGTATCAGGTCATCCGCGAGCCCATGGTCTATATGATGCACCTGAGCCGCGAGCAGGCCACCGAAATTGTCAATGTCATTAGCCAGCATGTGAACCTGGGCAGCAACAGCTACTATCATCAGTTGGCCGCCGCCAGCTATCTGGGCGAGTACGTCAACGAGGTCAAGGCTGCCGTTCCGGCGCTGGCCAATGTGGACCTGTCCCCCATTAACTTCAGTTTCCTGGGGGTCAACCTGGGCAAAATTCCCACCTGGCAGTTCTGGACCCTCACCGGTTGGGCGGAGATCGGCCTGTTCCTGATGCCGGTCATTTCCGCCGCGTCCCAGTGGTTCTCCATGGTTGTGATGCAGAAGTTCAACGCCTCCGTGGCCACCAACAACCGCGGCGAACAAGACAACGATGCGGCTTCTGCCGTTAACCAGTCCATGAAGACCATGAATTTCATTATGCCCATCATGTCTCTGTGGATCGGCTTCTCCATGCCCGCCGGTATGTCCGTCTACTGGATTACCCAGGGTCTGTTTGGTCTGGTGCAGGAGTTCTTCCTGACGAAGCATTACCGCAAGGTGTATGACGCCGAGGATGAAATCCGCCGCCAGGAGTACGCAGAGGAGGAGGCCCGGGAGGCCGAAAAGGAGCGCCTGCGGGCCGAACGCCGCGCCAAGCTGGGCGATGTGGCCGACCCCAACACCTCCAAAAAGAAGCTGGCTGCCAAAGAGAAAGCCGAGCGGGCCAACCAGGTGGAGGGCAAGCTGACGGCGGAACAGAAGGAAGCGCTGCGTCTGGCCAAGGAAAAGGCCGACGAGGAGCGTCACTTCTCCGGCATCGAGGACCGGCCCTACTGCCGCGGCCGTGCCTATCAGCCCCAGCGCTACGGCCGGAATACCAGCGAACCCATTTTGGAAGAAGAATGAGACTCTGCAACAGCTGACGTTTATAGCAAGGAGCAGTGAATATGGAAAAGTTTATTATCACCACCGGTAAGACGCTGGATCTGGCCATTGCCGCCGCTCTGGAGGAGCTGAAGCTGGACCGTACCAGCGTTTCGGTGGAGGTTTTGGAGCAGCCCAAGTCCGGTTTCCTGGGTTTCGGCGCCCAGCCTGCCAAGGTCAAGGTGAGCTATGAGGCCGATGAGCCGGTGGCCGTTCCCGCCGCCGCCCTGTCCTCCGCCTCCCGCAGTAAACCCAAGACCCAGAAGACCGCAGAACAGTCCAAGGCTGAGATCAAGTTTGAGGCCAAACCCGCTCCCGCCCCTGCGCCCAAAACGGAGGCACCCGCCGCGCCCAAGGTTCAGCGGACCGGGCGGAAGCTGGACAAAAAGCCTGAGGCGCCCAAGCCCCAGGAGCCCAAAGTGGTCAAGGAGTATCCCGTGGCCGAAGCTGGTTCCACCGAGGAGCGTATTGAGGTCTTTGTCAAGGGGCTGTTGGAGCATATGGGCTCCGATGCCGTGCCCCACGCTGTCAAGTCCGGCGATGATGTCTACAATGTGGATCTGGTGGGCAACAGCCTGGGTATGCTCATCGGTCACCGGGGCGAGACGCTGGACGCCATCCAGCATCTGACCAACTACGTGGTGAACCGGGAGGCCGGAAAGCGGGCCCGCATCAACATCGACGCCGAGAGTTACCGCCAGAAGCGGGAGGAATCCCTGGTCCGTCTGGCCAATAAGGTGGCCGGTAAGGTGGTGCGCTACCGCCGTAACATTACGTTGGAGCCCATGAACGCTTACGAGCGCCATGTGATCCACGCGGCTTTGCAGGACACCCCTGATGTGACCACCTATTCCACGGGCACCGAGCCCAACCGCCGCATTGTGGTGGCTTACAGCCGCTACCGCAGCACCGACAAATAAGTGATGCCCCCTGCGCGTTGTGCGCAGGGGGCATTTTTCAAATTTGCGCGACCCGCCTTCGGCGGGTAATACACAGATTTGTTCCACAGCCTGTGGAACAAATCTGAGGATAACTGAAACTCCGGCACCGGACCTTCCGGTGCCGGAGTTTTGATTTTACCAAAATTCCATGGGAATCGGGAATTATTTAAAAAAAATGACCGTTCCCCGTCAAAGGCGGGGAACGGTTTTACTGTTAAGAATTCCACAGGTTTTAAAAACCTGTGGAATTTTTCACAGGATCAATCCGCATTGGCCCGGAACAGGAACGTCACGACCTGAGCCCGGGAGCAGGGAGCGCTGGGAGAGAACGTATTGGAACTGGTGCCGCCGGTGATATTGTTGGCGGCAGCCCAGGCCACAGCAGAAGCATAGTAGTCAGTGGGGGCCACATCGGAAAAGGCATCGGTCACCTTGGTGGCCGGACTGCCGGCGGCGCGATAGAGGAAGGTCACCACCTGGGAACGGGTGCAGGTGGCGCCGGGGGCAAAGGTGGTGGAACTGGTACCGCCTGCAATGTTGTTGGCGGCGGCCCAGATGGCGGCAGCGTAGTAATAATCATCGGCGGTTACATCGTCAAAGGGATTCTGATAGGCGCTGACGTCGGGACTGCCGGCAGCCCGATACAGAAAGGTAATGACCTGGGCGCGGGTGCAGGCTTCGTCGGGCGAGAAGGTGTTGGCGCTGGTACCGCCAGTGATGCCCTGTTCCACGGCCCAGCTGACGGCACTTGCATAGTAGGCGTCAGTAGGCACATCGGTAAAGGTCGTCTGTTGGGCGGGCTCCTCCGGCGTCTCGGTGGTGGAAGGCTCCACCACATGGAGAATGGTGGAGACAGTCTCCAGTTCCGGCGCGACGGGAGAGCCGCCCATATAACCGGACACAGCGTAATAGCCGGGTTTGGCAATATTCAGAGGGCCGGAGTAAAGCTGAAAGGTCACGGTGGGATCTTCTTCCCAGGATTCTTGAGACACGGTCAAATCTTTGAACAGGTTGGGCAAGCCGGCCTTACCGGTTACATAAACATGCCCTTCCCGAAGCTCGGCCTGGAGAACTTCCAGAGATTCCACCTCATGAAAAACGACGGGCTGGCCCACCGGTACCTCATAGACGGTCTTGGTGTCGCCCTTTTTCAGATACATACACCCGTCGCCAATATAATCCGCTCCGACGGTGACGGTGGACGTGGCAGTGATGCCCTGCACAGTAAAAACGTTCCGTTTCCCGTCGGTGTAATTGTGCTGAATGGTGACACTGCTGGCAGCCATGGCCGGAAGGGACAGCCCCAGGGTAATGGACAGCGCCAGAGCGGCAGAAAGCAGCGTTCGGAATGGCTTCATGGTTTGCTTGCCTCCTTGTTCTAATGGTATTACTGGATTTGAGTATAGCAAGTCCCGGCGCATAGCACAAGGGGGAAAAAATTTTGTCGGGGCCGCGCAGCGGCCCCGACAAAGGATTGTTATACACTTATGCACCGAAGAACAGCCGCAAATCGTCTTCCACAGTACCGATTCCGGCAATGCCGAAGTTCTCCACCAGTACCTTGGCCACATTGGGGCTCAGGAAAGCGGGCAGCGTGGGCCCCAGATGGATGTTTTTCACACCCAGGTACAGGAGCGCCAGCAGAACGATTACGGCTTTCTGCTCGTACCAGGCCACGTTGTAGACAATGGGCAGATCGTTGATATCCTCCAGACCAAAGACCTCTTTCAGCTTCAACGCGATGACGGCCAGGGAGTAGCAGTCGTTGCACTGTCCGGCATCCAGCACGCGGGGAATGCCGCCGATGTCGCCCAGGTTCAACTTGTTGTACTTGTACTTGGCACAGCCCGCCGTCAGAATCACGGCGCTCTCCGGCAGAGCCTTGGCAAACTCCGTGTAGTAGTCGCGGCTCTTGGCCCGGCCGTCACAGCCGGCCATGACGACAAACTTGGTGATTGCGCCGCTCTTGACGGCCTCCACCACCTGATCGGCCACAGCCAAGACCTGGGCATGGGCGAAGCCGCCGACGATGGTGCCGGTTTCAATCTCGGTGGGCGCGGCGCAGGTTTTGGCCTGCTCGATGATGGCGGAGAAATCCTTGGTCTCCCCTACCTCGCCGGGAATATGCTTGCAGCCAGGATACCCGGTGCAGCCGGTGGTCCAGAGCCGGTCCTTGTAGCTGTCACGGGGCGGAACAAGGCAGTTGGTGGTAACAAGAATGGGGCCGTTGAAGGACTCAAATTCCTCTTTCTGCTTCCACCAGGCGCTGCCGTAGTTGCCCACGAAGTTGGGGTACTTCTTAAAGAACGGATAGTAGTGGGCGGGCAGCATTTCGCTGTGGGTGTAAACGTCCACACCGGTGCCCTGGGTCTGCTCCAGCAGCATCTCCAGGTCCCGCAAGTCGTGGCCGGAAATCAGAATGCCAGGGTTCTGGCCCACGCCGATGTTGACGGAGGTAATCTCCGGATCGCCGTAAGCGCCGGTATTGGCGGCGTCCAGCAGGGCCATGCCGTCCACACCGTACTTGCCGCACTCCAATGCCAAGGCCACCAGATCGTCGCCGGTCAGGCTGTCGTCAATGGTGGCGGCCAATGCCTTTTGGAGAAATGCGTCAATGGCGGCGTCCTGCTTCAGCAGAGCGTTGGCGTGCTTGGAATAGGCAGACAGACCCTTGAGACCGTAGGTGATCAGCTCACGGAGAGAGCGGACATCCTCGTTTTCCGTGGACAAAACGCCCACGGTGCGGGCATAGGCTTCCCAATCTCCTTCGCCATTCCACAGGGCGGCTTTGGGCAGGCCGTCGGTGGTGTTCAGACGGTCCAGCAGCTTGGCCTTGACGGACAGGGTTTCCTGAGTCCGGGCATCGATGGCCTCTTTGTCAAAATTGGCATTGGTGATGGTGGTAAACAGATTCAGGGTAATGAGCCGGTCAATTTCCGGGGCAATCTCCTCACCCTGGGCCCGCAGGGCCGTGGTGACAGCGGCCAAACCGCGGGTCACATGCACCAGAAGATCCTGAGCGGCGGCCACATCCGGCTTCTTGCCGCAGACACCGGCGTTGGTGCAGCCGGTGCAGCCGGCGGCTTCCTGACATTGATAACAAAACATTTTCTGATCCATACAAGAAACTCCTTTTTCCGGGGTTTTTTCAATTCATGGGTTCAGTATATCGGAAGATGGGCCACTCGTATGTTGGAAATGCAACAAAATAAAAATTAAAAAAATTTTCGCCGCACCTACGGTGCGGCGAAAAACGGTTACTGCATCATGATCTGGGAAATGGCGTCGAGGATCTTGTCGTGACATCCGCCGCAGCCGGTGGAGCAGTGGGTGATCTTCTGGACCTCGTCAAAGGCCTGGAGCACATCCTCGAAGCGGGTCATCTCATGGAGCGCGTTTTCCACGTCCAGATAGGACACCTGCTTACATTTACAGATCATTTCATTGGATACCATGGTCGATCCCTCCTGTATCAAGATGGACCCATCATACCACGAAGCGTCCAGCGGGTCAACCTCACTTGGCCGTGGCCGGCCGTCGGATGGACAGGACCTGATACAATCCCGTACAGCCGAGGATCAGTGCTGCACCCACCCACTGGGACATGGCCACGGATTCCCGGAAAAACAGTGTGGAGACAAAAATGGCAACCACCGGATCGATATAGCTGAGAATGGCCGTCTGGGTGCCCGGCAAATCCCGAATGGAGGTGAAGTACAGCCAGTAGGCCAACCCCGTGTGGACCACACCCACAATCAGCAAATTGACCAGGGACGTCACATCACATTCCATCAGGTGGAAGCCGCCCCGCAGGGGCACCAGCACCACCAGCAGCAGACAGGACCCGGCCATTTGATAAATGGAACGGTCCAGACCGGTGCCGCCGGGACAGAACTTGTTGATCAGCACCACTGTGGCATAGAGACAGGCGGCGCCCAAACCAAAGCCCACGCCTACCAGATTGCCCGCCGTCAAAGTGGCGCCGCCTGAAATGACCAGCACCAGCCCCGCTGTGGCGGCGAAAAAGCAGAGGAGCTGCCAGGGGGTGGTCCGCTCCCGAAACAGCAGGGGACTCAATGCCATAACCAGCACCGGCGCGAAGTAATAAGCCAATGTGGCCACAGCCACGCTGGTATAGTTGTACGCGGTAAACAGCAGCGCCCAGTTCAGTCCTACGGCCATGCCCGTCAGCACCATAATCAGCTTCTGACGGCCTGACAGCGGCGGTGTTTCACTGCGGGGCGTCACCAGCCGCAGCAGCGACAGCACCGCCAGGGCGATGAGGCCCCGCCAGAAGGCCGTTTCCAGCGAGCTCAGGTCCACGCCCCGGACAAAAATGGACAACGTTCCGAACAGCACCATGGCCGAGATGTTCATGGTTCTTGGCTGTAGCATCCCCGGTTTCCTCCTCATTTCATTTACCAATTAAAGTATATCATACCAAATTATCATTGGCTTGTAAATGCGGTAAACCGTAAAGATTTTGGCCCGGGATCAGGAACGGTTTTCCAGCCGCTTCATGGCCCGGCGGAACTGGATGGAGAACAGGGTGACGGTGGTGGCCACGGCCAGAATATCGGCTACCGGCTCCGCCAGGAACACAGAGGTGGTCTTCTGGAACGGCAGAATATTGGGCAGAAGATAGATAAAGGGAATCAGCAGAAACACCTTCCGCAGCAGGGCCAGGAACAGGGAGCTTTTGGCGTTGCCGATGGCGACAAAGGTCTGCTGGCAGCCGATCTGCACGCCCAGCAGACAGACGGCGGCGGTGTAAATCCGCAGGGCCGGACGGGCCACTTCCACCAGGGACGGGGCATTGTTGAAAATCTTGATAAAGACATCCGGGAAGCACTGTACCGCCAGCCAAAGCACCACGGAAAAGGTGGTGGTGCACAGGACTTGCAGCCGGAAGGCATGGCGGACCCGGTCGGCGTTGCCCGCGCCGTAGTTATAGCTGATGATGGGCTGTGCGCCCTGGGTCAAGCCCTGCAACGGCAGCATGGAAAACTGCATAACGCTGGAGAGAATGGTCATGGCGCCCACAGCCAGATCTCCGCCGTATTTCCGGAGGGATGTATTGAAGCATACGGCAATGAGACTTTCCGTGGCCATCATAATAAAGGGCGACAGACCCAGGGCCAGGCTGGGCAGCAGCACAGACCAGTTGGGCTTGAGATACCGCAGACGGATGCGGATGGTGGTCTTTTTGCCCGTCAGGAATTTGAGAATCCAAATCATGCTGACGGCCTGGGAGAGAATAGTGGCCAGGGCCGCGCCGCGCACGCCCATATCCAGTCCGAAGATAAAAATGGGGTCCAAAATGATGTTGCAGACGGCGCCGATGAGAACCGTCAGCATACTGGTGACCGTAAAGCCCTGGGCGCTGATAAAGGTATTCAGGCCCAGTGTCACCAGGACAAAGAGGGTACCCAGGGAGTACAGCCGCAGATATTCAAAGCCGTACAGCAATGTATTGTCCGTGCCGCCGGTGCCGTCGTTGGCGCCAAAGGCCAGAAGCATGGGTTCGGCAAAGATGTAAAAGACGGCGGTCAATACCACGGACAAAAAGACCAGGGCCGAGGTGGCGTTGCCCAGGACCTCTTCGGCTTTGTCTGTCTCCCCTTTGCCCAAATAGATAGAGGCACGGGGGGCAGCGCCTTGGCCCGCCAGGGCTGCAAAGGCCGAAATAATCATAATCAGGGGCAGACAGACACCCACACCGGTCAGGGCCACCCGGCCCACCGTATCTGTGGGGGCGATGTGGCCGATGTACATACGGTCTACCAGGTTGTACAGCAGGTTGATAATCTGCGCCGCCACAGCTGGGGCCGCCAGCCGCAGGAGCAGCTTGCCGATGGGTTGGGTTCCCAGGGCTTCCGTTTGTTTCTGTTGCAAAAGTAACACTTCTTTCCCGGGTCATTGACAAGAAACCCGTTAATGGATACAATATAGTTTACACAAAAACTAATTTTTGTCAATAAAGTTTACACGAAAACGAACTTTGATTCTATTAACGACCTGGGAGGAACGCATATGGCCGTTATTGACATGGAGCATATCACAAAATTCCTGCGGATGCAGAAACAGGCCATCCAGGCCTATAACCGCCGCATTGAGGAGACGGCCCACCGTCTGGGCCTGGCCAAACCGGAGGCCGACGTGCTGTTGTTTCTGGCCAATAATCCCCAGCACAACACCGCCAGGGACGTAGTTCAATACCGGGGCTTTTCCAAGACGTATGTCTCCCGGTCTGTGGAAAGTCTGGTGCGGCAAGGGCTGCTGACCACGGTGCAGTCGGCGGCGGACCGTCGGGTGCAGTATCTCCATCTGACGGAGCGGGCTTCCCTGCCGGTGCGTCTGCTGCGGCAGTCCCAGAAGGAATTCTTTCATTTTCTCACGGAGGACTTGAGCGATCAGGAGGTGGCGATGCTGGAACGGGTGTTTCAACAGGTTGACCATAAACTGAGTTTGTTGAAATGATTTCCACAGTTGTTGACAGATGTGGATAAAATTGTGGATATGTGGATAACCCCAAGATATGCGCAAACATATGGTCGAAAACCACGGTATTTAGTGGTTTCAAAAGGCGTTTCCACAAATTATCCACGGTTATCCACAGCGCCAACATAGTTATCCACAAGCTGATGTGAGTAAAAAATGGGGGCAGGAATGAACATAAAACCGGAGTATTCCACAGGGGAAGAATGGACTGTGGATGAAAAAATGATGGAGGCGGCTTTGGCCCTTGCAGCGGAGGCGGCCGCCGAAGGCGAGGTGCCGGTGGGCTGTGTCATTGCGTTAGGAGACCGCATTGTGGGACGGGGCCGCAATCGCCGGGAGACGGCGAAACATGCTTTGGCCCATGCGGAGCTGGAGGCCATTGACGAGGCGTGCCGGACCCTGGGCGGCTGGCGGCTGTGGCATTGTACATTGTATGTGACGCTGGAGCCCTGCCCCATGTGCGCCGGGGCTATTCTCAACGCCCGGATTCCTCGGGTGGTCTATGGAGCCGAGGACCCCAAGGCCGGGGCCTGCGGCAGCGTTTGCGATTTGTTCTGTATGTCCTTCAACCACCATCCCCGGACGGAAAAAGGACTGGAACAGGAACGGTGTGCCGAGATCTTAAAGACCTTTTTCCGGGACCTGCGGGAACGGCGGAAACGGGAAAAAACGGAATAAACGAAAATAGCGCCCGGATTCCATCAGGAATCCGGGCGTTTTGCGCCAACCGGGTCAGAGCATGACAATGGCCATGAGAACTGCCGGCTTGTCTGTGTGGTTGTAGACGCCGTGGGAGTGGCCGTCGGAGCAGTATTCGGCGTCGCCGGTGTGGAGGATATGGTCCACGCCGTCCTCCTGCAACGTCACGGGGCCGTCCAGCACCACGTACAACTCCCCTTCCCCTGTGTGGCTGTGCTGACCAACAGAGGCGCCCGGCTCCACGGTCAGTACGGAGCAGAGCCGGGTTTTGGGCAGCTCTTCTTTTGTGAACAGGTGGACAAAGGACAGGGAGCCGGTGCCGCCCTTGAAATTCTCCTTGTGGTCCATGGACATGGCTTCTTTGCGCTTGATCATGACGGGTCTTCCTTTCTCTTTTTCGATTTTTTCTGATTTTGCAGTCCCCGCAGCTCAATGATTTGATCGCGGAGGGCGGCGGCGTATTCGTATTCCATCATGCGGGCCGCTTCACGCATCTGCTTTTCCAGCTGGGCAATGGCCTGCTCCCGCTCCCGGCTGGTCATCCGGACGCCGTCCTTTTTCAGGGTTTCTGTGGCGTCCTTGGAAATCTCAATCAGCTCATGGACCGGCTTGCGGATGGTTTTGGGAACAATGCCGTGGGCCTCATTATAGGCATTCTGAATGGAGCGGCGGCGCTCCGTCTCGTCGATGGCTGCCCGCATGGCGGCGGTGATTTTATCGGCGTAGAGGATGACCTGGCCCTCGGCGTTTCGCGCGGCGCGGCCGATGGTCTGAATCAGGCTGGTTTCGGAACGAAGTAAGCCCTCTTTATCGGCATCCAGAATGGCGACCAGACTGACCTCCGGCAAATCGAGACCCTCACGGAGCAGGTTGATGCCCACCAGCACGTCGAATTTGCCTAACCGCAGGTCCCGGATGATTTCCATACGCTCCATAGCGCCGACGTCAGAGTGCATATACCGGACCCGGACGCCATTGGTGGACAGATAGGTGGTCAAATCCTCGGCCATCTTTTTCGTCAGGGTGGTAATCAGAGTTCGCTCGTCCTTTTCGGTCCGCAGCTGGATTTCCTCCATCAAATCGTCAATCTGTCCTTCAATGGGCCGCACGTCGATTTTCGGGTCCAGCAGACCAGTGGGCCGGATGACCTGTTCCACAATCTGGCCGGACCGCTCCCGCTCGTAATCGCCAGGGGTGGCGGACACGTAGATGACCTGATTGATGCGCTCCTCAAACTCCTCAAATTTCAAAGGCCGGTTGTCAAAGGCGCAGGGCAGCCGGAAACCGTATTCCACCAGACTTTCCTTTCTGGCCCGGTCACCGTTGTACATGGCCCGGACCTGGGGCAGCGTCACATGGCTCTCATCTACCAAAAGCAGAAAATCCTTGGGGAAATAGTCCAAAAGGGTCATGGGGGCTGAGCCGACCGGACGGCCGGAGATGACGCGGGAATAGTTCTCGATACCGGAGCAGAAGCCCAATTCCTGCATCATCTCCATATCATAGAGGGTCCGTTGGCGAATGCGTTGGGCTTCCACCAACTTGTCGTTCTCTTCAAAGTATTTGACCCGCTCCCACAGCTCCTTGTCAATCTCAATAAGGGCCTTTGCCATTTTCTCTTTGGGCGTGATGTAGTGGGTGGCCGGGTAGATGGGAACATGGGAGAGCACCTTTTCCGGCATACCGGTGACGGCGTTAATCTGGGAAATCCGGTCGATTTCATCACCGAAAAATTCCACCCGAATGGCCTTCTCTTTCCAGTAGGCCGGGTAGATGTCTACGGTGTCGCCCCGGACCCGGAAGTGGTTGCGGGAAAAGTCGATGTCGTTGCGCTCATAACGGGACTCCACCAGACGCTTTTGCAGCTCGGAGACCTCCATGGTCATGCCGGGCCGCAGAGAAATCATCATTTTGGCGAAGTCGTCGGGCTCGCCCAAACCGTAGATGCAGCTGACCGACGCCACCACAATGACGTCCCGCCGCTCCAGCAGAGAGCAGGTGGCCGACAGCCGCAGGCGGTCAATCTCGTCGTTGGTGGAGGCGTCTTTTTCAATATAGGTGTCCGTGTGGGCAATGTACGCCTCAGGCTGGTAGTAGTCGTAATAGGAGACAAAATACTCCACGGCGTTGTTGGGGAAAAACTCCCGGAACTCGGCGCAGAGCTGGGCGGCCAACGCCTTGTTGTGGGCCAGCACCAGCGTGGGCCGCTGGACCTGGGCGATGACATTGGCCATGGTATACGTCTTGCCGGAACCGGTGACGCCCAGCAAAGCCTGCTCATGGAGACCGTTTTTAACGCCAGCCACCAGTTGGGCGATGGCCTCGGGCTGATCACCGGTGGGCTGATACGGAGCATGAAGTTCAAATTCCAAAGGCAGAAACACCTCCTGTTGGGGTTGTGAGAAACAAGCAATCAGGTTGCGGACGGTTCATAGGCTCCCGCGCCGTGGTCCCGCAGCAGCCCTAAGTCCATCATGGATACAAAGGAGCCGCCAGCCACAATGATATGGTCGGCCAGACCGATGCCCACGGCGTCCAGGGCTTTGCCAATTCGCTGGGTGGTCCGTTCATCCTCTACCGACGGCATGGGCACATCACTGGTGTGATTGTGGGCCAGCACCACCCAGGTGGCATTGCAGGCTAGGGCCACCCGGACGATGGACCGCACCGACACACCCGCCGTGTTGACGCTGCCCCGAAACAGCATTCGGCAGTCCCGTGGCTGATAGTTGGCGTCGAGACACAGCAGATACACCACCTCGTCCTGTTCGCCGTGGAAATGGGGCAGCAGGTAGTTGCCGCAGTCGGTGGTGGTATTCAGGGGCCGGGCCAGACAGGCCCGCTGGACCATGTGATACCGGCCCAGCTCCGGCACCAGATGAATCAGGGCCATGGCTTCTACGGTCATATGGGGAAAGGTTTGCAGCTCCACTGTGGGGGCCTCCAGAATGGAGGCCACGCTGCCGTAGTATTCCAGCAGCTCCGTCGCTGCGGCCTGGGCTGATTCCGGCGGCAGAGCAAAGAGCAGCAGCAGTTCCAAAACCTGCAAATCGTCGTAGTTGTCCAGCCGTCCCAGCCGGTGAAACCGCCGGATGACCCGGCGGCGAAAATCCTCGGGGGTGAGCATGGTCTTCCCTCCTTGGTTACAGGAGTTTTTTCAAGTACTTGCCTGTAAAGCTGGCGGGATTTTCCGCCACCTGTTCCGGTGTGCCTGTGGCAACGATGGTACCGCCGCCGCTGCCGCCCTCGGGGCCCAGGTCAATAATGTGGTCGGCCACCTTGATGACGTCCAGATTGTGCTCGATGACAAGAACCGTATTGCCCTTGTCCACGAACTGCTGCAAAACGTCGATGAGCTTGTGAACATCATACATGTGCAGTCCCGTGGTGGGCTCGTCGAGGATATAGATGGTGGAGCCGGTGGAACGCTTACTCAGCTCCGTGGCCAGTTTCACCCGCTGGGCCTCGCCGCCGGACAGGGTTGTGGAGGACTGGCCCAGCTTTACATAGCCCAATCCCACCTCTACCAGCGTTTCAATTTTCCGGCGGATGCGGGGCAGATTTTCAAAGAATTCCAACGCCTCGTCGGCGGTCATGTCCAGCACATCGGCAATGGTTTTGCCGCGGTAGCGGACCTCCAGCGTCTCCCGGTTGTACCGCTTGCCGTGGCATACGTCGCAGGGCACATAGACGTCGGGCAGAAAGTGCATTTCAATTTTCAACAGGCCGTCGCCCTGGCAGGCTTCGCAGCGGCCGCCCTTGACGTTAAAGCTGAACCGGCCGGGACCGTAGCCGCGGGCTTTGGCCTCGGTGGTGGCGGCGAACAAATCGCGGATGTCGTTGAACAGCCCCGTATAGGTGGCGGGATTGGAGCGGGGCGTCCGGCCGATGGGGCTTTGGTCGATGTTGATGACCTTATCCAGGTATTCCAGGCCCTCCAGCTTGTCGAACTTACCGGCCCGGAGCCGGGCATGGTTCAGCTTGGTAGCCAGACGTTTATAAAGAATCTCATTGACCAGAGACGATTTGCCGGAGCCGGACACGCCGGTGACACAGGTCAAGGTCCCCAGGGGGATTTCCGCCGTGACATCCTGCAAATTGTTTTCCCGGCAGCCGGTGACCCGTAAAAACTGGCCGTTGCCGGGTCGGCGCTCCTTGGGCACCTCGATTTTCCGGACGCCGGACAGATATTGACCCGTCAGGGAGCGGGGCTCGTTCATCAGGTCTTCTACGGAACCGGTGGCCACAATCTCACCGCCATGGATACCGGCATAGGGACCCACGTCCACAATGTAGTCAGCGGCCCGGATGGTGTCCTCGTCGTGTTCCACCACTACCAGAGTATTGCCCAGGTCCCGAAGCCGTTTCAGCGTTTCCAACAGCTTGTCGTTGTCCCGCTGGTGGAGACCGATGGAGGGTTCATCGAGAATGTAAAGCACGCCCATAAGACTGGAGCCAATCTGGGTAGCCAGCCGGATGCGCTGGCTTTCGCCGCCGGACAGGGTTCCGGCGCTGCGGCTCAGGGTCAGATATTGGAGGCCCACCGAATGAAGAAATTCCAGCCGGGCGCAGATTTCCCGGAGAATCTGCTCGGCAATGATGGCCGCGCCGCCCTCCAGCTTGAGATTCCGCATAAAGGTCAGCCCCTCTACAATGGGCAGCTTGCAGAAATCGGCAATGCGCATACCGCCCACGGTGACGGCCTGGGAGATTTCGCTGAGACGGTCACCGCCGCAGTCTGGGCAGGGCCGGTTAGCCATGCACTCCTCCAGCTCCTTGCGGACGTAGTCCGATTGGGTCTCCTGATAGCGGCGCTCCACATTGTGCAGCACGCCCTCAAAGGGCTGCTCCAGGACACCGTGGCCGTTGCCCCGCTCATAGTGGAGCGTCAGCTTTTCCTTGCCGGTGCCGTAGAGAATGACCTCTTTGGCCTTGTCCGGCAGCTGGGAAAAGGGCGTATTCAAATCAAAGTGGTACTGCTTGGCCATGGCCTCGAAATACATCCGGGCAATGGAATCGTCTTTCATATTGCCCCAGCCGGACACCTGAATGCAGCCGTCCAACAGGGACAGGTCCGGATTGGGAATGATCAGCTCCGGGTCCGCCACCAGCTGGAAGCCCAGACCCGTGCAGGTGGGGCAGGCGCCGTAGGGGTTGTTAAAGGAGAACATCCGGGGCGACAGCTCCGGCATAGACACGCCGCAGGGTTCGCAGGCGTAGTTGAGGGAGTACAGGGTGTCGCTGCTGTCCGTCAGGTCGTTAACGAGAACGATGCCGCCGGAGTGAGAGACGGCAGTTTCGATGGAGTCGGTCAGACGGCGTTCCAGCCCCTCCTTCATAATCAGACGGTCAATAACCACTTCAATGTGGTGCTTTTTATTCTTTTCCAGGGAAATTTCTTCGGTCAGGTCGTAGAGGTTGCCGTCCACCCGGACACGGGAGAAACCGCCCTTGCGGGCGTCCTCAAACACCTTCTGGTGCTCACCCTTTTTGCCTCGGACCACCGGAGAGAGAATCTGAAAGCGGGTGCCCTCCGGCAGCCGCAGAATCTTGTCCACAATCTGGTCGATGGTCTGTTTTTCAATCTCCCGGCCGCACTTGGGGCAGTGGGGCGTACCGGCTCTGGCCCACAGCAGACGCAGATAGTCGTAAATCTCCGTGACGGTGCCCACGGTGGAGCGGGGGTTCTTGGAGGTGGTCTTCTGGTCGATGGAAATGGCGGGGCTCAGGCCGTCGATGCTGTCCACATCGGGCTTGTCCATCTGTCCCAGGAACATACGGGCGTAGGAGGACAGGCTCTCCACATATCGCCGCTGGCCCTCGGCGTAGATGGTGTCAAAGGCCAGAGACGATTTGCCGGAGCCGGACAGGCCCGTGAAGACCACCAGCTGATCCCGTGGCAGCGTCACATCCACATTTTTCAGGTTGTTTTCCCGGGCGCCCCGGATGGTGATTTGATCTCGCATGGCGTAAAGCTCCTTGCAGTTCTCTTACGTTGTTTTGGTATAGTATTATACCAAAAATCCAACAGTCTTACAATGACTAAAACAAAACAAATGTTTGTATAAGCCACAGCCGGACCCACTGGGACCTCTCAGAAAAGTACCGCACAGCCCTTGCACAATCAACGGAAACCCCGTATGATGGAAGTACAGAACCAAAACGCGGACAACGGCGAAAAAGACCAGATTGGAAAGGATGGGTGTACAAATGAAAAAATCGATTTTTAGGGCAGTTCTTGTATTTGTGGGCTTGTATATTCCGCTGCATCTTGTGGGTGTTTCCTTACGGCTGGATTGGTTCCCGCTGGCTGTCACCGGCATGGGATGCGGTCTGCTGGGCGCGTGGGCTGGCAGACGGCGGAAACTCTATTCAGGTAAACGGGACTACGGCAGGGACTTGGCGGTTTTCCTGTGTCTGTATGCCGTCGTGCTTCTGACCAGCGTGGCGCTGTTTTACACGGCTCCCGGATATGGGGTGGACAGTGCCATCTTTACGGTCTTTTATTATTTTCCGCAAATGCTGATTGTGGCATTTATGATACCGGCCATCGTGGTATATTGGGGGCTGCTGTATGTCTGGTGCCTGCGGAAAACAACTGCCGCGCCGGTGCCGCGTTAATTCCGTGATGCTGCCGCAGGGAGAGAGCATATTGTTCTCTCTCTGCGGCTATTCTTTAAGGTATGGGGGCCCATCGTGCCCCTACCCTTGCATAATGGGGGCGATTGTGCTACGATGATATAGAGTATCGCCTTAGAATGAGTATGAAGTGACAGGAGTTAACTGCTATGTCTGAATTGATCACCGAAAAGACATTGGAAGAATACGAAGCCTTTGTCCAGAGCTGCCCCAAGGGCAATTTTGCACAGAGCGTCCTCTGGGCCAAGCAGAAGCCCATGTGGACCTGGAAAGCCATTGCCACCCGCGGCAAGGATGGCCATATCAAAGGCACCCTGGCGGTGCTGATCCGCAAGGTACCGGGCACACCCTTTACCCTTATGTACGGCTGCCGCGGCCCCGTCTGCGACCCCGCCGACCATGACACCATCAAGGATTTGCTCCAGGGAGCCAAACAGCTGGCCAAGCAATACAAATCCTATGTCATCAAGCTGGACCCGGATATTCCCTCCTCCAATGAGCAGTTCCGGAACTTTATGCTGGGCCAGGGCTTCCGGCTCAAGGAGGGCGGCAAGAATTTTGAAGCCATCCAGCCCCGGTATGTCTTCCGCCTCAATGTTGAGGGCAAGACCGAGGAGGAAATCCAGGCAGGCTTTCATCAGAAGTGGAGATACAACATCCGTGTAGCCCAGCGTAAAGGCGTAGAGGTGAAGATCTGCGGCAAGGAGATGGTGCCGGACTTCGCCCGCATCATGCTGGAAACCGGCGTCCGGGACGGCTTTGTGACCCGTCAGCCGGAATACTTTGCGCAGATGTTGGACAACCTGGGCGAACACTGCCGCCTGTATATGGCCTTCTATGAGGGCAAGCCCATCGCCGGTACGCTGGCCATCCACTACGGCGATAAGGTGTGGTATTTGTACGGCGCGTCCTCCAACGAGCACCGGAACCTGATGCCCAACTATCTGCTCCAGTGGAACATGATTCAATGGGCCATTGAGACCGGCTGCCGCGTCTACGATTTCCGGGGCGTCTCCGGCGACGTCAGCGAGGACAACCCCCTTTATGGTCTGTATAAATTCAAAAAGGGCTTCGGCGGCGATTTCACCGAGTTTGTGGGTGAAATGGATCTGGTCCTCAACAAGGCCGTCTATTTTGCCGTGGAACACGGCACCAATGTCCTCAAGGATGTCCGGAAAAAGGTCTATCTTTTGAAGAACCGCAAGTGATTGGGCCATGAAAAGAGAGAAAATCCCGCTGCTGCTGCTGGCGGTGCTGTTGGCGGCCTTTTTTCTGGTGCAGCTGCCCCATTTGAACAATGCTCCTTGGGAGTACTATGATAGCTGGCGGCAGACCGACACCTATACCCTGGCACAGAACTATGTCCGTTATGACGGCAATCCCCTGCACCCCCAGTTCAACTACGACGGCACCGGCGACAACTTTGTGCAGCTGGAGCTGCAAATTCTCCCCTGGTTGGCGTCCCTGATCTATCGGATTATAGGTGACGACCCCTACTGGGTTATGCGACTGATGAGTTTGCTGTGTTTTCTGGGCTCTGCTGTCTTTGTCTACGCATTGGGTGGTCGGATGCTGAAAACACCCTGGGCCGGTCTGGCAGCCGCCGCTGTTTATTTGGTACTGCCCATCAATGTCCTCTATGGCCGGGCCATCATGCCCGAATCTGTGGCGCTGCTGTTCTATACCGGGGCTGTGTGGTTTTTCCTCCAATGGTATGAGGAGGACAAGACCCCTTCCCTGCTGGTTTCCGCTGCCTTTATGGCAATTGCCATCATGGAAAAGACACCGACGGCCTTTGCCGGTTTGATGATTGTGGTACTGTACTTTGTCAAGTGCCGAACCAAAACCTTCCGGGACTGGCGGTTCTACACCTACGGCGTCATTTCCCTGGGCATTCCCCTGCTGTACTACTGGGTAGCGGCGCAGATTGCCACCTTTACCTTTGTGGAGGGTATCGCGGAAAACCACATTTTTACCAAGATGTTTACGGCGCTGTTCACGCCGGAGGCCAAACAGTTCTTCGACACCCAGCTGCCCTACTTCTTCACCTGGCCCGCCGTCTTTGCGGCGGTGGTGGGGTTAATTCTGTGCCTGTGGCGGCGGCGGGAGGCGTTGTTCCTGTGGGCCATTGCCATGATTCTGGAGGCCGCCACCATTGTAGCCGTCATCCGTTTGGGCTACTATCTGATTTTCCTGTCTCCCCTGGTGGCGCTGCTGACGGCGGCTTGGGTGCCGGAGCTGGCCCGGTTTCGCAAGGCTGGATATGCCGCCGCTGCTGTGGTGGTCTGTGCCGTGGCGGCCTTTGCCGGATGGAACAGCCTGGAAACGGCGAAAACCGTCGTGGTGGTCAAGGACACCATCACCCAGCAGGCGGAGATTATCAAAAGCGTGACGGCGGAGGGCGACTGTGTAGCCATTGCCGCCTCGGACCCGGTCTTGCTGGGGGCCTGTGAGCGTATGGGCTACCGGGCCAACATCCGTTATTACGATTACATCCCCACGGAACCGGCGGCGGAATTGGACTATTACCGCAGCCAGCGTGTCCGGTGGTTTATCGCCCCCGGCGGACAGGTGGCGGGACAGGACGGCGAAGCGTATATGCAGCTGCTCCGGGATACCTGCGAAACCGTATGGGACGACGAACTGTGTACCATTTTTGATCTGGAGGCGGCCAAATGATGCAAGGGCTGTTACAGCGATATCGAAAACTGCCGCCCATGGCAAAATACCTGGCCATCTCTATTTTTGTGACGGTCATCGATACGGCGGTGGTGTGGATTTTGTCCATGCAGCTGTCGGTGAACCTGACGGCGGCCAATACTGCCGGCGTTATTGTGGGTCAAATCATCCACTATTCCATGGCTTCGGGTCAGGTCTTTGAAATGGAGTTCGGACCCATCGGCGCCGTAATCTATTTCAGTACCTTTGTCCTGGGACTGCTGCTGGCCAACTGGATTATCACCACGGCGTTCAGCCTGAGTGTGGGGCTGGTGGGCGATCATCTGGCCTTTTTGTTTGCCAAGGGATGCTCCATTGTGGGTCCCTTCTTTGCACTGTATTTCCTTAGAAAATTCCTGTATGGATTGGTAAAAAGGAGAAAAAACCAATGAATACCATGTTTGCCTGCCTGCCCTGCTATAACGAGGAGGAGAACATTGTCCCTCTGGTGGAGGGCTGGCTGGCCCAGGAGGACCAGCTCCAGCACCGCGGCTACCGGCTGGAAGTGGTGGCCATTGATGACAAGAGCACCGACACCACTTTGGAGAAGATGCAAGCCCTGGCGGCGGAACATCCCCAGGTCACCGTGGTGGCCCATCCGGAAAACCGGAACCTGGGCGGCGGTCTCAACACCGCCGTGGACTATGTGCTGGAGCATGGCGGCCCCGGCGACGTTATGGCGGTTATGGACGGGGACAACACCCATGATCCCTGTTACGTCCACGCCATGCTGGACAAGCTGCGAAGCGCCGACGTGGTCATTGCCTCCCGGTATCAGTCGGGGGCGGAAATCCACGGCGTGCCCCGTCACCGGCTGTTCCTCAGCGATGGGGCCAAAGCCTACTATACCATGATGCTCTCGGTGCCCAAGGTCCGGGATTATACCTGCGGTTACCGGCTGTACAAGTTTGCGGCCTTGCAGAAGGCCCGGCAGCAGTACGGCAGCCGTCTGATTACCCAGCGATCCTTTGCCTGCATGATGGAGCTGCTGTATAAGCTCCACCGCTGCGGCTGCACCTTTGACGAGGTGCCCTTCTCCCTGCGCTATGACAACAAGGGCGGCGAGAGCAAAATGCGGGTCCTGCGGACCATGAAGGACAGTCTGAAAACAGCCTGGCTTCTGCGCCGGGACAAGCTGTAAGGATCCATTGATCACCAGAAGGAGGGGTAGGCCATGCGGGCCTATGTGGTAGAGAAAGAGACGCTGCAAAGCAATATCCGGGCTATTTTGCAGCGGGCCGGAGATGTGCCGGTGTGGGCTGTCCTCAAGGGCAACGGCTATGGCCTGGGGATTGTGCCCTTTGCCAAAATGCTGCGGGAGCAGGGCGTGACCCGCTTCTGTGTCACGGAGCTGCGGGAGGCCAAGGCGCTGCGGCAGGCGGGCTTCACCGAGGAAGCCATTTTGATGCTGCAGCCCACGGTGGAGCGGGAGGTTCTGGAGCAGCTGTTGGATCTCCATGTGATTTGCACCGTGTCCAGCCGCGACGACGCGGTGGTCCTCAACGGTATCGCCAACGAGAAAGACATGGTGGCCGAGGCCCACATCAAAATTGACGTGGGAATGGGCCGTTACGGCTTTCTCCCCAAGGAGATGGACAAAATCCTCTCCATCTATGAGTATATGGACGGCATTGCCGTCTCCGGCATCTACACCCACTTTCCTATGGCCTTTTGTTCGGAGAAAAAGACCCGGGAGCAGTTCGAGCAGTTCACCTATGTGCTGGACCAGATCGCCGGTCGGGGTTTTGAGACGGGAACGCCCCACTGCTGCAATTCGGCGGCTTTTTTCCGGTGGAAGGATATGCACTTGGGCGGCGTCCGCATTGGCTCGGCCTGGCTGGGCCGGATCAATGTCCGGGGCCACAACCTTCGGCGGGTGGGCTACTGTGTGGCCCGGGTCCAAGAGATTCACTGGGTAAAGCGGGGCGGCACCACCGGCTATGGCGGTGTGTGGCGGGCCAAAAAGCCCACGCGGCTGGCGGCGGTACCGGTTGGCTGGTACCACGGCTTTGGTGTGGAGTATGGCCGGGACAGCTTCCGGTTCCGGGATTGCGTCCGGGGCAGCCTGTCGCTGCTGAAAGCCTTTTTGCAGCGGAAAAAGCTGACGGTGCGGATTGGGGACCATCGGTGCCCCGTCCGGGGCCATGTGGGCATGCTCCACTGTATGGTGGATGTGACCGATGTGGACTGCCATGCCGGGGACCCGGTGCTGATCGATATCAACCCCCTGGTGCAGAAGGGTATGGATGTGGTATTCCGTTAAACCATACCCCTTGACACGGCGGCACGCCGATGGTATAATGCCTTTTGCGTCGGGGACGCTTCGTTTGATACATTATCGCCAACAAGTGTATGCTTGTTGGCGATTTTTTGCGTCAGGAGGTAGTTTTTAGAATGAAGGAAAAACACGTACAGAGCAACGCCTTTCTGGAGGGGCCGATTCTGCCGCCGCTGGTGCGGTTTGCCCTGCCGTTGATCCTGTCTCTCTTGCTGCAGGGGTTATACGGTGCGGTGGACCTGGCAGTGGTGGGACGCTTCGCTTCCACTGCTTCCACAGCTGCCGTGGCAGTGGGCAGTCAGATAATGATGACCATTACCGCAGTGGTGACGGGTCTGACTATGGGTGTCACGGTACTGGTGGGAAAGGCCATCGGCGCCAACACGCCACGGCAGGCGTCCCAGGTGGTGGCGGCACAGATTCGCCTGTTCCTGGTGGTCACAGTGGTGCTGACGGCGGCTATCTGGCTGCTGGCTCCCGTGTCCATGAGCTGGATGCATGTGCCCGCCGACGCTGTGGACGAGACTTTGTCCTATCTGCGCATCTGCGGCAGCGGTATGGTGTTTGTGGCGGCCTATAATGGCATCAGCGGCATTTTCCGGGGACTGGGCAATTCCCGCATTCCCCTGCTGTTCGTCTTTCTGGCCTGCTGTATCAACGTGGTCCTGGACCTGGTGCTGGTGGCTGGTCTCCAAATGGGCGCCGCCGGTGCTGCGGTAGCCACGGTGGTGGCCCAGGCCGGCAGCGTGGCATTTTCCCTGGTGTATCTGCGCCGCCATCCCCTGCCCTTCGGCCTGTATCGGGAGGACTTCCACTGTCCCGGCATCCAGAAGCAGATTTTAAGTGTGGGCGCGCCCATCGCCCTCCAGGATACGCTGGTCAATACATCCTTTCTGATTATCACCAGTATTGTCAACCGCCTGGGCCTGGTGGAGGCAGCCGGTATCGGCATCACAGAAAAGCTGTTTGTGTTCCTGTCCATGGTGCCCATGGCATTTATGTCGGCACTGTCCACCTTTGTGGCCCAGAATATGGGCGCGGGGCAGCCGTTGCGGGCTCGACAGGCCGTATCCGTGGCCCGGCGCATTTCCACGGCGGTGGGCGTGGGAATCTTCCTGCTGACCTTCTTCGGCGGCAGCCTGTTGGCATCCCTCTTTGAGGATGACGCGGCGGTGGTGGCTGCTGCGGCGGATTACTTCAAGGGCAGCTCGTTTGAATATTTGATGACCCCGGCCATCTTCTGCTTCCTGGGGTATTTTAATGGCAGTGAACGGACCAAGTTCGTTATGTTCCAGGGCTTGGGCGCGGCATTTCTGGTGCGTGTGCCCCTGTCCTACGGGCTGAGCCTGCTGCCGGAGACGGGTATGTTTACCATTGCCCTGGCGGTACCGGTGGCCTCTGTGGTCAGCCTGGTGGCCTGCATCCTCTATGACCGTTATCTTCACCGTACAGAGTACGGCTCCCATCGGAGCTGAGACAAAAACAGCAGCCTGTTTCAAATTCCGATTCTTGGATAACAAGAAAAATCTTGACAGACGGAATTCCTTGCGATACACTCGATATGAGAAACAGTTTTCGTGTGTGACTGCGAGAAAAGGCTGTGAAGGTGCGCCGGCTTGTCCCGCAATTTGGGGATGGAGGCGCACTTTTTTTGCTGCATGTACACACGGAGGTCTACAGATACACAAAAGAGTCGTGACCCAATAAGATGAGAAAGGATGGCGCGTGATGTTCTCTTTTGTCAGCAAGCAAACCTTAGATGCTCTGCGGAATATCTCCTTTGACGTGTTTACAGATGTGCAGCAGATTCCTTCCAGCTTGCGGCTGCCCCATGCCAATGAGCTGCAAGTAGAACTCAACCGGGTGCTGCACCTGTATCATCAGCGGATTCAATGGGAAAGCAACAATGTACATCTGGTGAATCAGACCATATCCTCGGGACTGTGGAATATGGATATCGGCCCGGGCAATCAGGTGACGGCGGCCTATTGGTCGGATGATTTCCGGCATATGATTGGCTATACCAGCGTGCAGGATTTCCCGGACCGGCTGGAATCCTGGTCTGATCTCCTCCACCCGGAGGATAAGGAACGGACATTGCAGCTGTTTGTCCAGACGTTGTCGGACCCCACGGGCAAAACCCGGTATGATTTGGAGTACCGTCTGAAAACAAGAGACCGGGGCTACCGCTGGTATCGGGCGGCGGGCAATGTACAGCGCAACCAGCAAGGCCGGGCCGTCCAGTTCATCGGCATCTTTGTGGATGTCAACGACGAGCACCAGCGAAAGGCGGAGCTGGCCCGCGTGCTCAAGCGGTATTCTGCCATCGACTATGTGACCACCCAGGGCTCTTTCTATATCAAGCTGTACCGCAATACTCTGAAAGCGTCGGAAAATGTGGTTTGGTTTTCCGAACCGTTCCGCAAGCAGCTGGGCTTCCTGGGAGAGGCGGACTTCCCCAACCAGCTGAACCAATGGCTGGACCGGATTCACCCGGAGGATTTGCCTGGATTCCTCCAAGAGGTCAATAACTGCATTTCTCAGCAAAACGGTATGTTTGAGACGGAGTACCGTATTCAGCATCGAAATGGAACGTATCTGTGGGTCCATGCTGATATCCGTGTGGGTAAGGAGCAGAATGACCGGGAATTGTCCATGGTGGGCGTCATCAGCGATATCACCCAGATGCATAACACCCGGGAACTGGTGGAGCAGAATATGAATGCCCATGTCCACACCCTGGGCGATTGCCTGGAAAAGATCAACCAAATGATTGGGGAAAATACAGAGGCCATGCAGCAGGTCATGAAGCGGCAGGCCGAACTGGCCCAGATTTTGAAGGATTCCCAGGAACAGATGGAGCAGACTGCCAGCGCTGTCAGCGCCATTCAGAATATTTCCCGCCAGACCAATCTCCTGTCCCTCAACGCCTCTGTGGAGGCAGCCCGGGCTGGAAACGCGGGCAAGGGCTTTGCTGTGGTGGCCGATGAGGTACGCAGCTTGGCACAGAACAGCGATACCGTGTCCAAGGAGATTTCCACGGACCTGAACCAGATGCAGGAGTATGTCCAGAATGTGGCCCAGCAGTTTGAACTGCTCAACGAGGAAATTGCCAATCAGGACAAAAAAATGTCCACCATTGGTCAGATTGTCGAGGAAATCGACAGCACCGTATCCGATGTGAAAAAGGTTTTGGACAACCTGCTGGACCAGTAACAGCCCTGAGATTGATAAAACAACAGAACGAGAGACCTCCTTTTGGGGGTCTCTCGTTTGCTTTTATCGGCTTGTGGATTGGCTGAGCCCAAAATCCATAAGAGTACTTGTGGGAAGGAAGCCTTCCCGCAATAGAGGTGCACCGTTATCAACGGTTTGCTTACAAACCAAATGTTGCTAAATAGAGCAATGGAAACTACCCCAGTGCTATAATTCTGCATTTTGGAGCAGGAATCGAAAGGCTCGAACCATACCGGATATGTATACGCACAAGAAAGCGCCTGTGCCAGCCAATACCATTCCACAAGCAAAAATAAAATTATCCAACGCATACAATGCAGCAGATACCAGCATGGGACAAAGTAAAAAACCAATGGCAATCAGGGCCACCCCAACAAGATTGAGCATATGAGCAAGTTTCTTTTTGTCGGCATAAGCAGCAGCCAATTCTGCTTTTACCGTTTTGTCAAAGGACAGGTGCTCGCTCCTAATTTTGCGATACGGGTTATCTGCTAACTTTACGGACATCAGAAGAATGATCCCCACAATGACAATACCCATAAATAGGATCATACTGATCTCAGCATCCCAAAAAGAGAGGGACAGACCACCAACCAATAAGCCAACAGCGATGCCAATTTTCATCATTTTTCGTTTTTGGTAGGCGAGGAATCCGGCTGCCATTTCCCGGCTGACGTATATGCCGGGTTCATCTGGGTTTTGTTTGGATTGCTGCGGAGTTTCTTCGTTGAGCAGATAATCCAGAGATACATTGAATAACGCGCTCATCCGTATGATTTTTTCGGTTTCGGGGTACCCACTATCCGTTTCCCTTAGTTAAAGATATTGTTGGGTATCTCAAGATGTGTCATTCGATT
>ERZ1643251.268-NODE-268-length-86098-cov-9.178155_pt1 | contig 86098 bp, 65 predicted proteins | sample MGYA00579261_ERZ1643251 | MGnify/ENA primary metagenome ERZ1643251 (study PRJEB29033, sample SAMEA4952267) | chicken gut metagenome | biome: Broiler Chicken; feature: Gastrointestinal Tract; material: Caecum | place: Ireland | collected 2018 | study: Broiler... | reverse complement strand
ATAGCGCACACTACAAAACTATACTCAAACGTAACGGCGTGAGGGTACTTTCAGCCTGTTTTTTTTGATATAATTCAGAATATGAACGAATGGTTTACTATAGAGAAAATTGACGATGATACGTTTGCATTAAGCGAATACAAGCACTGGGAAGAGACGCACTCCTATTTGCTGCTGGGCAAAAAGCGCGCTCTTATTATAGACAGCGGTTTGGGCGTAGACAACATTAAATGCGCCGTTAAAAAAATTACTGCTCTTCCGGTAACGGTCTCCACCACCCACGTCCATTGGGACCATATCGGCGGGCACGCCTTATTTGACGATGTGGCGGTTTTCGGAGCGGAAAAAAGCTGGCTAACGGACAGTTTTCCCATACCTTTGGCGATGGTAAAAAGTTTCCTTACAAAAGAGCCGTGCGATTTCCCGCAAGATTTTAGCATTGAAAATTACAGCGTTTGTCGGCGCGAACCGACAAAAATTCTGCACGACGGGCAAAAAATCGATTTGGGAGGCAGAACACTGCTCGTTGTTCACACCCCCGGACATTCGCCGGGGCACTGCTGCTTTTTCGAGCCGGAAAGAGGCTATCTGTTTAGCGGCGACCTGATTTATAAAGGCAAACTTGACGCTTTTTATCCCACTACAGATCCCATGCAATTTATGCATTCCATTAAAAAGGTGAAAAAACTTCCCGCAAAAAAGATTTTACCGGGGCATCACAGCCTTGATGTCCCCGTTGATTTGATAGAAAAAATCGACTTGGCATTCAAACAATTATACGCACAAAACAAACTCCATCACGGCAGCGGAATCTTCGACTTTGAGGAGTTTTCCTTGCACATTTGATTATTGCGCCTTTATTGCTTTGGACTCGGATAATACTTCTTTTATTATAACGACTATTTATACGCCGTCGCATAAAAAACTCGGCGGAAACGTATTTTGTGTAGTCCGTGCCGTCTATCGTTATGGTATACTTGTTCGGGGATATGACCTGCATATTTTCTCCATTAAAAAAGGGCTTGTCCTATTCGGACTTGCCCTCGCCGTTCAGTTTGTTTAACTCGTCTTGCGTTTTTAAGTATTCGTCGCTTAGCCGTTGCATTTTGTTAGACAGCCTTTGCTTATGTTCTTTCTGTTTATCGTTTGGATATTTTCCGAGCAAATAAAAATAAGTCTGCACTAAAAAAATATTGACTATAATCAATGGAACATCTAAAATTCTTAATATTTCTTGAAAACAAGTTACTACCTTGCTCACATTATTATATATTGGATAATACGGAGAATTACCTATAATCGGAGCTGAAAATACAATATCTCTCCAATACTCCAATGCAATATATAGACCTGCATATATCAAATGCAATATTACAATAATGCAAAAAACAACAATCATAGATATAAAAAATATCTTCTTTTTCTTCATTCTTCTCTCTCCTTTTTTCTTCAAATGTATAACAAGTTATATCAAAAGTCAAGCGTTTTAGCGTGAATTGTCGGAAAAAATTGCAATTCCGTTGGAACGCACCCTTGAAAGACCCAAAGAAGCGTTTTCAAGGTTGGTTTGAGTGGCGAGAGTATCAAAGCGTTGGAATATGTTAAAACCTACGTTTGAGAACATAAAAAACCGCTCTTTTAACAAGAACGGTTTTTGTCGTTTTTGACCACTGTAAGGTCAGTTTTTGTTATAGGTGTTTGAGGTCAGTTTCTTTTTGCGGCGCAGCGCCACCGGTTTTATTTCGCCGTGCGCTTTGATCCACTCGACGGCGTCGGAAACGGTCTTTGTAAAGTCCGTGGTTTTATAACCTAATTCGCAGTCGGCCTTTCTGTGCGAAAAATTGGCGTTGGCTGTGAGCGTATACAGCGAATAGCTTGTGTAAAGCGGCGGTTGCTTGCGTATGTTGTAATAAATCTCCGAAAGCGGCGCCGTAAGACGAGCAAACCACATTGGCAGCACCGTCTTTATCTTTTTGCATCCGCTGACTTCGCTTATCGTATCGAGCAGCTGTTTTACGGTGATAAATTTATTGGACAAAATATAGCAGTTGCCTTTTTTTCCGTTGTAGCACGCGGATATTATGCCGTCCGCCACGTCGCGCACATCAACAAAATCATACCCGCCTTTTACGCAGGCGGTGAGTTTGTGATTGCAAAAATCTATAATAAGCTGCGTCAGATGGCTGTGACCGTAATCGCCGGGGCCTATTATGCCCGACGGCTGGACTATACAAGCGTTGAGTCCGCGCTTTTCCACTGCGCTAAGCACAAGCGCGGCACACTCGGCTTTACTCTTGGCATAAATGCCCTTTACGCGGTCGGGAGAAAAATCATAAATCTCCTCCATGACTCCACCGTTGGGCTTTTCGGGAATGGAGTGCACGCTATTGACATACACCAGTTTCGCGTTTTTTTCCAACACTTTATCCACCACGTTCATTGTTCCGCCGACGTTGACTTCGCGCACAATCGGATTTTTGCCGGATTTGATGTAAACCACTGCGGCGCAATGAATGACATACGCTTCGCTGTTTTGTCCGACATCGAAAATTTCGTCGAGCGTTTCTTTCTTGGTGACGTCGCCATAATATATCCTGCAATCGAGATCCTGCAGCGACTGCGCCTTATCCCCGGGCATTACAAGCGCTCTTACATCGGTTTCGCCTTGAGCGATAAGCTTTCTTATAACGTTATTGCCAAGAAAACCGCTGCCGCCGGTAACGATAAATGTTTTATTCATTATGACACCTCCGCTCGCAATATTTTTCATCCTAATAATATACTATATTTATTCTTCTGTCAATAGGTGCGACAAATAAATCATTATAATATCATTTTCGGTCACCTTTTTAATACCTTTAACGCAAAAACAACAAATACCGGCACAAAAATCAAACACATAAGCATTAATTTATCTCATGGCGGCGGAATTTATATAAATTTTAATTTTTTTTAAAATTATATGCAAAAACTCTTGCTTTTTTTTTGAAATTGTGATATTATAGACAAGCTGATTGACAAATGGCTGCGTAGCTCAGCTGGCTAGAGCATTCGGTTCATACCCGACAGGTCGATGGTTCGAATCCGTCCGCAGCCACCAAAATGCAGCCTTTGGCCCCATGGTCAAGCGGTTAAGACACCACCCTTTCACGGTGGTATCATGGGTTCGAATCCCGTTGGGGTCACCACTAAAGACGCAATATATTGGGTTTATCGTTTTCCATTCCCTATATGTTGCGCCTTTTCTTTTTACCCCAAAATTACCCCAAAATCTTTTTACGCGTTTAGGAGCGATTGCTAGCAAAAAGCGTATGGCAGCCGCTCTACTTTACTCCCGCTTACCGCATATGGACGCACTGAGTTTTTTTGGACATACAAGCGGGCGTCGCGCCGCTTAAAATACGCAAAAAAAACCGGCGCACAAATACAAACCATTGACATCTGCCGGCATTATGTGATATCATGATAATATTATGTTTACCATTGCTCTTACAAACGTGCTTGTAACGTTGTGCTACATACTGCCCGGATTCGGACTGTGCAAATGGGGAAAAGTAAGCGAAAAGCACCTTTCCACCATCTCGACAATACTTGTGTATCTGTGTTCGCCCTGTATGATAATAAGCGCCCTTCTGCAACTGCCGCTTACCGCTAAATTTGCTGCGGACATGGGCTTGTTTTTTGTCATAACGCTTGCGTTGCAGCTGCTGTTTATGCTTATCATATACCTTATATTTCGAAAAAAGTACGACAACCCGCAGTACAGAGTCCTTACCGTGGCGTCGGTGATGGGAAACGTAAGTTTTTTTGGAATGCCGATAATAAAAGCTCTGTTTCCAAATGATCCCGAGCTCATGGCTTTTTCGTGTGTGGCGAGCCTTGCGCTTAACATACTGGTATTTACCGCCGGCGTGTTTTGCGTCACCGGTGACAAGCGAAACGTCAACATTTTTAAGGGTATATTTAATCCCAACACCATAGGCTTTGCGATAGGCATTGCGTTATCCGCAGTTAATGCGGGGTCTTTTCTTCCCGAGGCGCTCGCAAACGCCGTCAGGCTGCTGGGAGACATGTCCACTCCGGTGTGCATGATAATTTTGGGCATACGACTGGCGTCGGTCAGTTTTTCCAAACTGTTTACTCGCCCCATCGTCTACGCTGCCGTAATAATGAAACTCATTGTTTTCCCGCTTTTCTGCTATGCGGCGGTGTATTTTCTGCCCCTGACGCAGACCTTTAAGGCAAGCATGCTCATCTTGTCGGCGGCGCCGTGCGCGTCCATGGTGCTCAATGTCGCCGAAATTTACCACGGCGAGACCGAACTGTCGGCAAACTGCATCCTGCTTGCCACGCTGTCGTGTTTTATCACCATCCCGCTACTGACGCTTTTGTTGTAGCTCGTGTGTTACATCAATAAAAAAAGCGCCGTTTGTTGTCAAAACAGCGCTTTTTGTTTGCGATTTTTAGCTTAGCAATAAATCTCCGACTTTACATATTCCTGCCAGAATGGCCAATATAGCCCCGATAATTACGCCCACGCCCAAAGACATATAGTCTTTGTTGAGAAGTGGCAGATCTGTTATTTGTTCGGTGCCCACTATTGAAAAATCAACGCAGAAGAACAAAAGTATTCCGCCGGCAATAAAGCACGCCGCCGTAATAAGCGTAAACAATTTCGACTTGAAAATACCCAGCATTTTGAGAAGCGTCAACGCTACGCCGACAATAAGCAGAATGTACGGCAGGAAATTCATGAACGAGAACTTAAACCATTCGGTTTCGTACTTCAGGTTGCCCACGGACACCTGCGTTTCTTTAAAGCCGAACGTCACTTGAATACCCGTATAAGTAACCGCATCGGCATTTTCGGATGTTTTATAAACAATTGCGGGCAGAAAAATCATAACTATTGCAGCTACGGCCAGCAATAATGCTAAAAATCCGATATATTTGCCGGTTTCCTTCGTTTTTGCCATTTATTTGTACCTCCTTTATTCCAAATGATTTACATCTATTATACTATATTCTGCCGCAAAAGTAAAGCCTTTGGCTATAATTTTAATTTATCTAATTGATATAAAGTCGCAGGCGTTGTCTATGACTTTGACGGCATAGGCGATAAATTCTTCTCCCGACTTGGAGGGCGACTCGTTGCGCCATGTTATATATGCGTCGAAAAGCCCGTTTACATACATCGCAACGGCATATTTTTCGAATTTATCGAGAGGCCGCTGCGATTTTTCAAGCTTAGCTATGGTGCTTGACGTAAACCACTTTCTTATCCGTACGGTAACGGCAGCGTTTTCGGAAAACAAAAAATCCATATATTCGGGTTCGAGACGGCGGCGGACGGCGGAAAAACCGTATATTATGTCCTTTACCGACTGTTTTACGTGTGAAAAATCAATGTCGCAAAATTGTTCGTCCACGAGCTTTGTTATGTCGCCGCATATATCGTACATCACTTCGTAAACGTTGGCGTAATGATTGTAAAAGGTCGCCCGCTGTATGAGCGACTGACGCGATATATCGGTAATGCTTATATCGTCAGGATTTTGTTTTTTGAGCATTTTCGCCACAGTCGTTTTGATAAGGTGCCGCGTCTTTATTACCCGTTTATCAAGTGTATTTTTCATCTTTTAACCTTTTATCGACTTTTTCTTTGTTGACTTTTGTCCCTGATTGTATTATAATTGCTATCGTAAAATATGTCAAACGTAAGGAGCTGCAAATGGAAAACTTTTTTGAAACGCGTATGCGCGTGGACGCTTCCAGAATCAATTTGAAATTCCGTCTTTCTATTGCCGGCATACTCGAACTTATGGAAGACGCCCAGACTATCCACACCGACGAAATGCACGTTGACGCACCTACTTTTAAGAAAAACGACAACGCTTTTTGGGTGATAACCCGCACTTTTTTGCACATAAATCGCCTGCCGGGCTGGGAAGAACCGGTTGTTGTGGGCACATATCCTCTTAAACCCATGGCAATACGCAGCGAAAGACAGAATTATATAAAAGACCTTGACGGCAATATTCTTATAAGCGGAAAAAACGAATGGTGTGCACTGGACGGAGACACCCGAAAGCTGCGTCCCATGAGCACGCTTAAATCTTATCCTCACGACATGGTGCACAAAACCGAAAAGATATATACTTCTTTTCCCACCGTTAAGGACATTCAGCTTTCGGACGACGACCTTATTTACGAACAGATAATGCGCACGTCATACCTTGACTTCAATCACCATGTCAACAATGTCAAATACGCGTATCTCATTGTCGACTGCTTTCCGTCGTCTTTTTGGGAATCGTGCGAAATTACGGATATCAGAATAGATTATATCAATGAATGTAAGGAAAGCGAAAAGATGCAAATGTACGCAAAAAAAGAGGATAATGTAATTAAATTCTGCGGAAAAACGGCGGAAAAAACCATATTTACCGCAATGATAATCGTCAAATGACTATAAAAAACGCAGCCGTCAAGCTGCGTTTTTCTTTATTCGTCGTCCTCTTCTTCATCATCTTCGTCATCCAAATCGTCGTCCTCTTCAAAATCATTGGGGTCGACGTTGGAAAAATCGAAATCGTCAGGCTCGGCACTGGCCTGTTCTTCTTCATCTTCTTCCAGCTCTTCGTCGCTAAGGCACTCCAGCGACAAAGGTTCCTCGTCGTCTGCTTCGGCGGCTTCAAACTCGTCGGTCCAATTGTCCTCCGTTTCCGAAGACTCCTCCGCCTTGTTCTTTTCGCGTTCCTTTGCGCACATAAAACAAACATCTTCGTCGTCGGCAATGTAATTGACCTTGCAAATGGGGCATAACTTTTCCGAAGACTCAACTTCCTCTTCGGGAATGAGAATACTGGAATCAATAAGTCCCAGTTCCGCCTTGCATACGGTACAGTACTCTTCACCTTCTTCTATATAATTAAGTTCGCAGCGCGGACATAAAATATATCTTTTTTCCATTGTTGTCTCCTATATAATTTTGCCAATATTATATGCATTTCTGATGCGTTTGTAAACTGTTTTGACGCTGTTTTTCAACTTTTTTTCCAATCGATATAAATAATCTCGATTTTTTTTGCGGCGGCGTATTCGAGAGTGTATTTTGTTCCTCCCGAGACATTACTGCTAAGGGCAATGAGCCGGCTGCAATTGTCCACCATATAGCGGTTGCGCACATGATTGCACCACGGAGTATAGCTTTCGCTTAAAACGGTGACAGCGTCCGCCTGCGACAGAATTTCATCATACCGCAACCTTGCGTTATGGCTCCAGCGAAGGCTTTGCGCACGATACGGCACGGCGCACTCAAGCGTGATATCGTACGCTTTTTTTGCGATGAGCACCGCCTCGGCAAAATATGTGTCGCCGCCCTGAGCCATTCCGCTTATAAAGCGCGTAAACCCTTCCTTTGCCGAACGCACAACTTCATCGTAAATACTCTGTTTTACCGCCCTGCATCGCGAATCGTTTTCATCGTAACCCCATGGCAGTTTGTCCGGCCGATTGCCGGTAAAAGCGCATATCTTCATAACACAGGGCATTATAGCACAAACTTGTCGCCATGGCAATTGTTTTTTTGATATTTTTTTAAATTTTAATTATAAAGACCGCCTAAAATTAGGCGATCTTTTTACTGCTTTAATGTAAAGCCTATTTCACGCAATTTTTTTGCATTGTATTCGACGACAGACAACATTTTTTCGTATATGGCGATTGCCTGATTCTTGTCGTTGATGACTTTTGTCTGTGTGCCGGCGGCGGAATGAACATAAAAGTTTCTCGTTGAATTGTATTCGGTGTACAGCGCCGCCATTACTTCGGCAAAGACCACGCTGCCTATGCGTCTGCGATATACCGCTTTAAGGCAGTACTCGCCGTCGTCGTTTTTTTCGTATGCCTGACCTATCATCTTGACTTTGATGCCCTGGGACTGCTCCAAATCGAAAATAAGCTTTTCCAGACCACGATACGGCGGAATGAGCAGCGACGAATAGTCGGACAAAACGATATTGCCTGACAGCAGGTCCACAATGCCTATGGAAAAATCTATTTTTGCCTGGGGAGATAAATACATACAGCCGACAGGCAAATACTTTTTGAGCCTTTTCTCCACCGTGGCGGCGCGTTCGTCCGTCTGTTTTTGTTCGATGTGCGCTTTTACGGCAGATTTATAATCGACGCTCTCGCTGAACAGCGTCTGCACCTTTCGACTAAAATCGGTGGCTTTACCCTGAATTTGCAATATCTTTTTCTCGGGCATATAACAAACCGTAAGTTTGCTTTTGCCGGAAGACACCTCATATATATCGACACGGGAAGCGCCGCTGCCTTGATTGCTTTTAAGCTTTAATTTAATCTTGTTGTCTTTAAGCGAAGATATGGCCGCGTCAAAACGTTCGGCAGTATATTTTTTTAGGGCGAAATCGTTTTTGCATTGCTCGGGCTTTGCAGATGGTGTGCGCGCATCGGCCTTCTGCCGGTTTTCGGTTCGGTTTTCGAGCTTTGTATCGGCTTGTTTCGGCGGAATATTGGCGCGTCTTTCGGAGCGCTCGGGCGTTATTTTATTGTCAGATTTTGCAGCGTTTTGATTTTTTTGAGGCTTTTTTGTCGGTATTTTCCGATTGTTTTGCGCCTTTACAGCCGTATTGGCAGTGCGCGCGTCTTGATTGGCCATGTCGCCCGTACTTGTCGATTTCTGCGCGGCGCCGGTTTTATCGTCCGTACTTGTCGGTTTTTGTGCGGCGCCGTTTTTATCGCCGGCATACGGTTTATTGTTGTCGCCGTACGATATCTTTAACTGCTTCTTTTCCTGACCCGGCACTGCCTTAGCGGCACTGTCGGTATCGGGAGAAAGCGCCGTCTTGTTGTTTTTTACATACGAGCGAGATTTTTCGAACTCCGAGCAAATCTCTTTGAATTGGTCACCGAAGGCCGTAATAGACACCATTTTGGCTTTGACGTCGAATACTATTACGACGCGCCGAGCGTTTTTTACCAATCCGAAACGCTCGAAATGGCTCTTTTCGGTGGGAGGGATATGCGACACTTGTTCGTAACCCTTTTTTGATAACGCTGCGACAAAATCGCCAACTGCGGCGCGATCTACGTTTTTATAGTCTTTTCTGTCGGGAATTACACTCATGTTTCTCCTTAAAAAACAAGCTGCCCTTATAGCGTAAGAACAGCTTGTAATTGTTAGTAGATATTATTGCTATTACTTCGTCTTTTTCTTGCGGCTAACGATGAGGTAGATGACAATTCCGGCGATGAGCGCAACGACAATAACGACAATGGCAATAGTAATGGCCATTATAGGAGTGATAACATTTCCGGAAGCTTCGGTTACTACAATCGTGAAGTTTCTCGTCGAAGTGTTTCCGTTGCGATCCGTAACCTCGTACTTGACCTCGTAAGTGCCGGCGGTTTCAAAGGTATACTCGCCTCTGCCGCTGAGCGATCTTATCGTAAGCAGCGTGGAACCGTCTTTTGTAAGCGTTTTAAGAACAGTTACACCCGATTCGCTGCAAGTGATTGCGTTAAACTGGAACGTATCGCCTATCTTTGCATTTCTGGAGTGCGAAGGAACGGTAAATTCAGGAGCCGTGATATCGCCTACTTTGATAGTGTACGTGCTGGTGCTGCTGGTTCCGCCGACCACCGCGGTATATTCAACGGTGTATGCGCCGTTCGCGTTGGGGGTGAAGGTATAAGTTCCGTCGTCGTTGTTCGTAACTCTCATTTCAACGCCGGAGGTGTGCGTAACTTTTACGGTTACGTCTCCCTTCTTTGCGTTTTCAACGGAGTTGTAAGCAATCATTGCCGGAAGCTTGATGGCAGCGCCTACTTCTTCGGAATAAGCGGGTACGGACGTACCGACGGTTTCGAACACTATTGTCGTATCCTGATTGGCAACGATGCTCTTGTTTTCGATAGCATAGCTGTTGAGCCAAGCTTCATAACCGGGGTTGGTGCCTACATAATCGGCAGTATAATCAGCTTTGGATACGATAACGGGTCTGTCGGTAATTCTGTATGTGCCGGTAGTCATCATCACCAGATCTTCGCCCATGAGACTGAATCTTCCGCCGGTGATTTCGTGAGCGGTGGCAATATAAACGTTTTGCTGCTCATCGGTGTCAAGGTATGTTCCGACATTGGTAAGAGTAAAGTTCTTGTTTACGAGTTCGACCGTCGAATAGATGTTGGCCGAAGTGGGCAGAGTGCCCGCCGAAGGACCGGACTCGATAGTTCCGGAGTTTTCCTTCTGTTCGATTTCAATGGGGTAAATTCTTACGGAATTGTTGCCGTAGATATCGAATACGCGCACTTCCAGATAATAAGTGCCGGCTGCGGAAGGAACAAAGGTGATATTTCTTACAATCTTGGTGTTGTCCGCCCAATAAATTTCGGCGCCGAACTGGCTGAGATAGGTGCCTTCGCTGTCTTTAATGCCCAGCTCTACACCTACGTTCTTGATTTCGGCTTCGGTGATGTCGCCGATCTTGATGGTGCCGTAATTGATTTCGCCGATACCGTTGCGGAGATCCGCCGATTCGTTGCGCACCAGTACGACGTCATAATTCATTTCCTTGGAATCTGCTCTTACAACGTTGATGGTAATGCTGGTTTCGGTGACGTTGCCGGCATCGGAAGTAGCCTTAGCTACCAAAGTAACCGTATCCGTCGTGATTTCGAGATCGCCAATCTTGCCGCCTTCGATATTGAGCACTTCTTCGCTCTCAACGTCAATGGACGCTTCGCCGGAAACAAGCTGATAAGAGGTGGTTAGATTGCTGTCTTCTCTCGAATAGAAAGAAGCCGTCGGAACAGTGAAAGTAAGTCCGTCTCTTACGACTACTCTTTCGGGAGCGTTGTTGATGGTAACGGTAGGTTCGGTTTCATCGACATAGTCTTCCACCATATTGATATAATAGGTGGCTGTACTGGCCGTGTTGCCGGTGGTATCTTTCGCCGTATAGACAACGCTGTAGTTGCCGGTTACGACATAAGTCGTGTCGTTGTCGGCAGTAGCTTCCATGATGTCCTCAACGTATTTCTTTACGTCGAATTCAAAGCCGGTACCGTGTACGAAAGTATATGTCGGTGCGGTTTCGAATATGCTGTTCGTGGAAGTATAGGTAACGTCGCCGTCGGTATTGATATTGTCGAAACGAACGACTGTTCTGCCGTTGGGATCGGTAATGGTCAAAGTAACCACGATATCGGCGGTGGCAGTGTCGTTATCATAGAATTCAGGCATACCGAACAGAATGGTATTGCCTTCCAGCTGTCCTTCGATATTGGTGACGGTATTCCAGCCCCAGTTGGTGGGAACTTTGTCCGCGCTGTAAGAAATGACGGGGGCTCTTCCGTCCGAAGCGGCAATGGTGTATTCGAGCATATCGGCTTCGTTGCCGGAATCGTCGATGGCCTTATAGGTGACTTTATAATCGCCCTTGGTCTGCGGATAGAAATACAATCCGTCCATGACTACTTCGCCTTCGGAAGCATAGGTCTTGCTGCCTGCATTGTCAAAATACAGAACGTCTTCGCCGTAAGCCGTGGCATAACCCGTTTCTTCATCGACGGTGGCGGACGTAACCGCGTTGCCATCGGGATCGATAACGGTGATTTCCACTCTGACTACCTTGTCATAGTCGTCCGTAACGGTAGCCTTTGGCAGCGTGAGCTTGCTGTTGAGCTGTGCGGTTTTCGGGAAACTCGTAACAGTCATTGTGGGAGCGGTATCGTCTTCGAAATTCTGCTGAACCTGGATTTCGTAGTTTTTGGATACCACTTTGCTGCCGCCGTCAACGGTGGTTTCGTAGCGGACGAATACGGTGCCTGCCGCATCAAATTCGTAGCCGTTGGCCGTTTCGGTAACCGCAACACCGGTAAACTGGGGTTCTACTTTTCTGACAATGGTGGTCTTTCCGTCTTCGGTAACGCTGAGATATGCCGCGGGAATGATATATTCGCGGTCAACGTTTGCATAAGAAGGAATATCCGCCTCTGCGTAAAGCACGCCGTTGATGACTTCGCCGATGGTGAGGTCATAGGTAGCGCCCATTGTGCTGTTGACTTTGAAAGTATATTCCATATCGCCCTGCGTATAGCTGATCATATAATTGCCCAGCTGGTCGGCAGTGACCTTACCTCCGGATACTTCTACTTCTTTGCCGCTGGGGTCGGTGACGGTAACGGTAAAGCCGTCGACGGTTGCTACGTCGAACTGTTCGCCGTACGCCACGGAAGTAACGATATCCGTGTCAAGCTTAAAGTCTGCATTGTCTTCGCCGCCGCCTGTGACAGCGTATGCGACGAGTCCCATGTTGCCGACTGCCAAAGCCACTACTAACGCTAGTGAACAAACGGCAGTCAAAAGTCTTTTAAGTTTCTTCATTCATGTATCTCCTGAATAGTAGAATTTATACATATAGTAACGCAATAATTATACTGTTTTAGTTGACATTTGTCAAACGTTTTTTTGCGTTTATCAAAGATATTATTATCTTAATTTCCATTTTTTATGTAAATGCGCAAGATTACACAGCCTTTATATCGCGCTTACACGTCATAAACATGATTTTATCGCAAGGGCAAAGACGTTTAAGAAAAATCACCGCGGAATTATCGCGCATTTTTGTTGCGGCGTAAGAATTTCAGCAGTTCATATAATAAAGAATACTTAGTCCTCTTAGCGTCAGCGTTCTGTCGACATAATTGAACACGTCGCTCTCGGCGCTGACAATTTCGCTCAGTCCGCCCGTTGCCACGACTTTGACGTTTTCCTCGTGGATTTCGCGTTTTATGGCGCGCACAAGATATTCGACAAGTCCGATATATCCGTAAACTATGCCGGACTGCATGTTGCTTATCGTAGATTTGTTGATTACTTTGTCCGGCTTTTGCAATTCGACCGTTGGCAGTCTTGCCGCAGATTCGCCCAGCGCCTCGGCAGCCGATTTTAGTCCGAAGCTTATTGCGCCGCCCAAAAATTCGCCTTTCGAGGATATGACGTTGAAAGTGGTGGCTGTGCCGCAATCGACTATTATGCACGGTCCGCCGTAAGTACGGTATGCGGCAACGCTGTTGACTATACGGTCGGCGCCCACTTCCTTCGGGTTGTCGTATTTGATATTGAGGCCTGTCTTTATTCCGCCGCCCACGATAATGGGTTTTACGCCGAAATAATGGTTTATCATGTGCTCGACGGTATAATTGAGATGCGGATTCACGCTGGCGACAATGGCGCCGTCAATGGAATTAAAGTCGATTTTGCCCGCGAGCATTGTCTTTATATTATAATAGTATTCGTCGGCAGTCTTGCGATTTGAGCTGGAAAGGCGCAAAGAGTCCACAAGTTTGCCGCCGTCAAAAACGCCGAGTTTTATGTTTGTGTTGCCTATATCTATTCCTATTATCATTGCTCCGCTCCGTTTTGTCCGCCTTCCTTTCCGTCCAAATGCATTCCGCGTCTTATTCCCATCACCGCAAAGGGCGTTATGACGGGCGGAATTATTATTTCCATCAATGTGTTAAGCGCAATTACCAGACCTATTACCGATCCGTAAGTGACGTCCTGCATGAGACGCATGAAAAAATAAATCATCGTCATCACCGTAAACGTGTTGACCGCCGAACCTATTACGCACGCCGCCGCCATCGCCGGCACCTCGAATTTTTTGCCCGCCTTTCGTATCAGAATGTATACAAAATACACCGCGACGCCCACAAGTATGCGGGGCAGCACCGATACGAGAGGATTGACAAAATACTGCGTAAAACCGCCCGGAAACATCAAAGAAGTCAAAAGAGACATTATTCCGAACACGGTGCCGCACAAAACGGCGTTGAGAAGCGTCGGGCGGACGAAGATACATATATACACCACGGCAAGCGTCACGATGGCGGCGTTTATCGAAAACCATCCCGTAAACAGATGGTCGAGCATTCTCGCCGCGAATACCAGCGCCGCAACCGTCGCGTACCACACTATTTCCTTGGCTGTCTTATTCATTTTTTACTCCCGTTGGACTTTGCAAGACAATAGCCCACTTTTTTGCAGAATTTTTATGCGTCCCGTCGACATTTCGTACGGGCAGAGATAGTATATCACACGCGCCCGCGTTTTGCAAGCAAAAATCGGAATTTTTCTCTTTTGCGTCAGCGCTTTTAAAAAACGACCGAGAGCGCTTGCCGCCCGGCCGATTTATTGTCAATAGAATAGTTTTTCGTCGAGATAATCTTTCAGATTTTCAATGGGCATACGTTCCTGCTTCATTGTGTCGCGGTCGCGCACGGTGACGCAATTGTCTTCCATAGTGTCGAAGTCCACAGTTATGCAGTATGGCGTACCTATCTCGTCCTGTCTGCGATAACGCTTTCCTATAGAGCCCGCCTCGTCGTATTCGACGTTGTAGTACTTGGAAAGCATAGCGCTTATTTCGCCGGCCTTTTCGCCGAGCTTTTTGGACAAAGGCAGTACAGCCGCTTTGACGGGAGCCAGCGCCGGATGCAGATGCAGCACTACGCGCACATCGTTTTTTTCGGGGTCCACCACTTCTTCGTCGTATGCGTTGCACAATACCGCCAGCACGCTGCGCTCGACGCCCAAACTGGGTTCGATGACATAAGGAAGATATCTCTCGCCCGTTTCGGCATCGAAATACGTAAGGTCCTTGCCGGACACTTCCTGATGGCGGCCGAGGTCATAGTCGGTCCTGTCCGCCACTCCCCACAGCTCTCCCCAGCCGAAGGGGAACAAGAACTCGAAGTCTGTCGTCGCTTTGCTGTAAAAGCTGAGCTCTTCCGGTTCGTGGTCGCGAAGGCGCAGATTTTCTTCCTTTATGCCCAGAGACAGCAGCCAGTCGTGACAAAAACCGCGCCAATAGGCAAACCATTCGAGGTCGGTGCCGGGCTTGCAGAAAAATTCCAACTCCATCTGTTCGAATTCGCGCACGCGGAAAATAAAGTTGCCGGGCGTGATTTCGTTGCGGAACGACTTGCCTATCTGTCCTATTCCGAAGGGCACCTTCTTACGCGAAGTGCGCTGAACGTTTACAAAGTTGGTAAAAATGCCTTGCGCCGTCTCGGGACGCAGATAGACGGTGTTTTTCGCGTCTTCGGTAACGCCCTGGAATGTCTTGAACATAAGATTAAACTGCCTGATATCGGTAAAATTGTGCTTTTTACACGTGGGGCAGGGAATGTTGTGATCATCGATAAACTGTTTGAGTTCGGTCTGCGAAAAAGCGTCGATGGGTTTATCGAGCTTGTATCCCGTTTCGGCGCACCAGTCTTCGATTATTTTATCGGCGCGGAAACGTTCGTGACATTCGCGGCAGTCCAGCAGCGGATCGGAAAAACCGGCGAGATGACCGCTTGCCACCCACGTCTGCGGGTTCATGAGAATTGCCGCGTCAATACCTACGTTGTAGCGGTTTTCCTGGACGAATTTCTTCCACCATGCGCGCTTGATGTTGTTTTTTAGTTCGACGCCGAGAGGACCGTAATCCCATGTATTGGCAAGCCCTCCGTAAATTTCGCTGCCCGCGTAAATAAAGCCGCGACCTTTGCAGAGAGCAACGAGTTTATCCATAGTAAGTTGGTTGTTCATAATAACGCTCCGTCAATATACTTTATTATATTATAGTTTTTTTAAAGAGCTTTGTCAAATAAAACATATTTTATTCGCGCCGCAAATATAATAATCTTTTGCACATTTTTACCGGGCAAACAATATTATAAAGTAGGATATCCGTAACGTCACTTACGAACCGGTTGAACATACGAAAGAGATACGACGAAAATAAGCCGTTATGACGGCGATCGGAGGCGCCCCGACCGCCGGAACGGCGAAAAATCTAAACGGGAGGAAAACGCTATGTTCAATATGTGCAACTGCGGATGCGGCGATATTATGTGGCTATTATTGTTGCTCTGCTGCTGCGGCGGAGGCAACGACACCTGCGGAAGAGACTGCGGATGCGGCAGAGGCTGTGATTGCTGCGACATACTGATGCTCTATCTGCTGCTTAACTGCTGCGGCAACAACTGCTGCAAATAATACATAATTTTTACGCCGCTAAAAAAGACTTGCTCTTTCCGCGCGAAAGGGCAGTCTTTTTTTTATAGATTTTTCGCTGCGCTTTAAGAATGTGCGGACAATTTTTGCCCTAACGCAAAAAAGCGGAACGACCGCATTCGGCTGCTCCGCTTTTCAATTGTTTTTTTGTTGAGCCGTTAAACTCTGGTTACTCCGGAAGGCAGGGACGCATAACTGTCGATGACGTCCTGCATCGCGGCAATTTCCGCCTCGTATTTTTCCTTGTCGTGCGTAAGATCCATTGCCGTCATCTCGTAAAACTTACACGTAGTGGCCTGGGAAGAGAGATTGACGCTGTTGCCGGGAATATTCTTCCACACAAGGCGCAACTCATCGTTTGCATAGAAGTATGCGTCGGACGCGGTGACGACAAGCTTCCACGTAAGCGTAAGAGGGCCGTCCGAGGGTTTGACAAAAACATCTTCCGTGAGTGAAGGATTGACGTATGTTCCGCACGCCCAGCCGATTCCCCACGTACCGTTGCTGTCGTCGTCCCAGATAAGGATACGGTTTTCATCGCCGCTGAATTTTATCACGATATGGGAATTGCTGCCGTAATCGCTTATTTCCAGCTTGCCCTGCAAGATATAGTTGCGGTTTAGCGACGTGTTTTGATAAATTATGTCGACGGAACCGTCGTTAACGCCTTGACTCTTATCTCTTACGATATCATTAATCGAAGAAGAAGGCGTAGGCGAATTTTGGTTGAATATGCTTTGAACGGCCGCGTCGTCGTTAATTGTTATCTTAAGATTGGTAACGTTTAAGCCGGCGTTTTCCGTTCCGAAAGCAAAATACGCGTTGCGGAAAGCCTCGTCTTGCAAAATACGCACAGCGTCGTTGACCTTAAACAACACGGAACCGTTGTACACAACCACCATGAAGTCAAAGGCGTTGTTTGCGACATTGGTAAGCGCACCGTTGCTGCCGCCGTTATAGTTCCCCCATATCTCCGACCGACCGTCTAAGAACGTGATGACCGAAACGGGCAGCGCTGAAGAGGGGTCAAACCAATCGTCCGCCGGCGTCTTGTTGACAAGAAGCTCCACCCAGGGATTGTTGCCGTTGGATGTAAACTTGATGCTGCCCGATACGGCATAATTGCCCTTGTATTCGGCGGCGCCGTCCATGAGGTAAGCACGGGTGCGTTTTGTTGTCGTGTTCGTAAACGTTGCCGCATCTTTATCAAACGTACCTGCTGTAAAGTCGACTCCCTGTTTGATGGGCGCGTCGTTTATCACTATATCGGTTTTTGCCAGTTCATCGACAAAGATATAGTAGTTTTCGGGCTTGGGATGCACGCTGTCTTTAAGCATATCGCCGGTGAGTTTGCTGGACGTATCCACAAGCGTAATCCAGCTGCGGTTTTCGCACCACACCTTCATCTCTTCGTTGACGGCGGCGACAATGCCTATTTTGGTCGTGTCGTATGTTCTCTGCGAAATGTTAAACCAATAAATTTTGGTTTCGGGCAGCGCGGCGTGAATGACGTAAAACATTCTCTGCAACGCGCTTACCGTCTGCTTGGCGTTTTTGTCGTCGTCGTAGACATTGTTCGTGCCTATGTGCATGGCTATATTCTTGGGATTGGTGTATTTTAGGAAACTGTCGGTAAACACTTCCCAATCGTACGTCGTGGCGCTGCTGACGCCGGCGCGCAAAACGTCCTTACCGGCGTAGTCGGAGTAAAAATTGCCCCAGAAATCTCCGTCGAAGAACGAATCGCCTATAAACAGAGTGGTCGAACCGTCTACTCCGTTTTTCTTCCAGTCGCTGAGATAGCCCGCCACTTTCGCGTTATAAGACGAAGTGTCGTACTCGGCAGTGGTCTTGTCGACGACTTCGGCATGCACCGTAAACGTCGTCTTGAAGTGTTCCGACGACACGTTGACGGTAAAGTCGCCATTAGCGAGAGCTTCCACGGTTTTGTTTGTCTCGTTTATATAAAGTTTCGTTTCGTCATACGAATAAGTAAGATCTTCTTTATATTCGGGATATTCGAAAATGACGTCAAGTTCCGAAACGGGATAGTCTACCCACGCGTACACGTCGTTTATTACAAGCGCGCCGTAATCGATAATCGTGGTGACGGTGAACGTCGTCTCGTGGTGAGCGGTCTTTGCCGTGACCACCACCGTCTTGCCGCCCACAAGCGCCGTGACATAGCCGTCTTCTATCTTGATGTCGTTGCCCTCAAACGAATAGGTAATTTCTTCTTCGCGGGCGGGAATGGAGAATTTAGCGCGTATTTTGACGGGGTTGGAATTCGTCGTAATGCCGGTGATATCCGATATCGTCAGCGTGCCGTAGTCTATCTCCGTCGTGGTGACGGTGAACGTCGTCTCGTGGTGAGCGGTCTTTGCGGTGACCTCCACCGTCTTGCCGGCGGTAAGCGCCGTAACAACGCCGTCCTCTATCTCGATGTCGTTGCCGTCAAACGAATAAGTGATTTCCTCCGCGCGGGCGGGAAGAGAAAAATGCGGCGTAATAGCAACCGACGCGCCCTCCTCCAGCGTGATATCGTCGACGGTGAGCTTACCGTAATCTATAAGCGTAGTGACGGTAAACGTCGTCTCGTGGTGTTCGGTCTTTGCGGTGACTTCCACCGTCTTGCCGCCCACAAGCGCCGTGACGGTATCGTTTTTAATATCGATGTCGTTGCCGTCAAACGAATAGGTGATTTCTTCCGCTTTGTCGGGGTCGGAGAATTGATATATTACGTTTGACGATTCGCCTTGTACAAGCGTCATGTCCTGTATTGTCAGCGTGCCGTAATCTTCCTTTTTGCCGCCGCAGGCTGCGACGGAAAAGCAAGCCGCGGCCACCAGCAATACTGTAATGACAATGCTAAATGTCCTTCTCATGCATATCCTCCGTATACATTGGTATTATAAGCGTTTTAGCGCTTATTTATATTAATAATTCTACTACTATATTAAAAATTTGTCAAGTACTATATAACAAATTATTCAGTCTTTAAGAGCCGGAAGATAATGCTGTTTTGCCGGTTTTCGGCGCAAATAAATTGCGTTTTCCCCGTCTTTGTCGATAGGACGTAAAAAAGCCGGTCCGGAAGTTTTTTAGCCGAGACGCTTTAGACTGTAAGAAAGCCTTTTTAATGTTTCATCCTTCCCGAAAAGACGCGCCATTTCCACCGCTCCGCCGGGAGTGGACTGCGTCCCCGTAACCGCTATGCGGTATATCCACAGCACCTGCCCCTTTTTGTAGCCGTTGTCTTCGCCGAACTTGACCAGCGCGTCGTGAAGATCGTCAAACTGCGTCTCGGTAAGCTCGATAAGCCCGGGCAGCATTACTTTGGCAAGATCGGGCGTCGTCTTCCACTTCTTGTTTTCGAACAGGCCTAAGTCGTACCCGTCGAAATGGTTGATAAAGTCCGTCATGGGGCCTATGTCGTCGAATATTTCTATTCTGTTTTGCAAGAGTTCGCACAAAAGACGGCGGTCATAGCCCTTTAAGTAGTCGAACTTATCGATAAACTTATCGGCGTAAGCGCAAAATTCTTCCGGCGTCATCTCCTTGACGTAAAGCGAATTGAGCCATTTCATCTTGTTTTCGTCAAATATGGACGCGGATTTGCTAAGCCCCGACACGCTGAACAGCTGCACCATTTCTTCTAGCGTAAACTTTTCGCGGTCGTTTTTGGGAGACCATCCCAAAAGCGCGATATAATTGATTACCGCCTGCTTTAAAAAGCCGCGCTTGATAAAATCTTCGTAAGACGCGTCTCCGTAACGTTTCGACAGCTTGCGCGTCGCGTCCTTCATGATGGGCTGCAAGTGCATATAGTGCGGAATCTCCCAGCCGAACGCCTTGTACAAAAGGTTGTACTTAGGGGTGGAAGAAAGATATTCGACGCCGCGTATGACGTAGTTGATTTTCATGAGATGATCGTCGATGACGTTGGCAAAGTTGTAAGTTGGCATTCCGTCGGACTTAATGAGTATGTTGTCCTCCAAATCTTTGCAGTCGACGGTGATATCGCCGAATACCATATCGGTATAAGTGGTAGTGCCGCTCTCGGGAATGTTCTGCCTGATGACATATTTATCGCCGCGTGCAAGACGCTCGGCAATTTCTTCTTTTGATAGTTTAAGGCAGTGTTTGTCGTATTTGGTGGCGCCTTCGCGGTGAATTTTTTCCAGCCGCTCTTTGTCGCAGAAACAATAATATGCGTCGCCGCTCTCTATCAGCTTCTGCGCATATTTCAAATAAATGTCCTTCCTTTCGCTTTGAATATACGGGCCGTATTCGCCCCCCACGTCGGGACCTTCGTCGTACTTAAGACCCGCGTCTTTTAGCGTGTCGTAAATTATCTGTACCGCGCCGTCGACATAGCGTTCGAGATCGGTATCTTCTATTCTCAAAATAAACTTTCCGCCGTTTTGTTTGGCGAACAGATAGGCGTATAATGCCGTGCGCAGTCCTCCTATGTGAAGATATCCCGTAGGAGACGGCGCAAATCTTGTGCGAACTTCCTGCATTTTTTACTCCCTCCGATTGACTTTTTTATAATTTGGTATTATACTGTTTTCAATCGGGCAAACTTTATAATTTCACTAAAACATTATAGCCGACCAAATAGATTTTTGCAAGTATTTTGACCCGTAAAGGAGAATATTATGATAAACGACCTTAAAAAAATAATTTCAATGCCCACCATTCTGTGTGAAGGCGAAAACGGCACGCCCTTCGGCGTCGCTATTGCGGACGCGCTGCACTGGTTTGCCGACCGCGCCAAGGAATTGGGCCTTAATTCTTATTACAACCAATATTACGCCTATGCGGAGACCACCGACGGCGACGAAAACGATATGATAGGCGTTGCCGCCCATCTTGACGTCGTCCCCGTAAACGCCGCCGACTGGAATACCAATCCTTTCGAACTGGTGGATAAAAACGGCATTCTGTACGGCAGAGGCGTAGCCGACGACAAAGGCCCCGCTATCGTCTGCCTGCATGTGCTTGCCGAACTCAACAAGTTTAAACTTAAACACAAAGTGCGCATCATTGTGGGCGGAGATGAGGAAACCTCTTCCCGCGGGCTGAAAAAATATTGCAAAGAGCAAAAACTGCCCGTCTGTTCGCTTGTCCCCGACGCGGACTTTCCGCTTATCAACAGCGAAAAAGGCATATTGCATCTTAGTTTTACCACCCGCATACAGCCGTCGTACGGCATTAAACGGCTCGAAGGCGGTCAAAGAGCAAACATGGTGCCCGATTATTGCGTCATTACGCTGGATAAACGCGGCGAAGCTTTGCTGGCGATAGGCAATATCTACGACGCCATCCAACGCCGCGGACTGGACAAAAATCAATTTAAGGTAACGCAAACGGACGACAGCGTCACTATCGAAGCCTTCGGCAAGTCGGGACACGGTTCGCAGCCCGAAACGGGCGACAACGCCATTGCCAAAATTTTCCGGCTGTTGGTGCCGCTTATAGAATTCGACAAGCTGGATAAATTTATTACGGGACCTGCGGCGCGCAGCAATCTCGATTTGGACATTTCCGACGAGGCGGGCGACTTGACAATGAACGCCGGCATCGTTTCTCTTGACGGAAACATACTTAATATAGTAATGGACTTCCGTCTGCCGCTGTGCGTCAAACCCGACCGCGTGCAGGAAACCATTTTCCGCAACCTGCGCCCCGAAAACATCACTGTGGACAAATACGCTCCCAATTTATTCGTATCCCCCGACAGCAAGCTTGTTCGCACGCTGCTGCGCTGCTATTCCGCCGTTACCGGCGACCATACGGGCGCGCAGAAAACAGGCGGCGGCACCTACGCGCGCGAACTTCCCAACGCAGTGGCTTTCGGTCCGGTTTTTCCGGGAACGCAGACCAATCTGCACGACGCAAACGAATGTATTCCGGCGGAACACCTGGAAAAACTCTACGAGATTTATCTAAAATCTATCGCCGCGCTTGATAAAGAATTGTAATAATTTTGCGCGCCATAGTGTGTTCATTACCGATTCTTTTATAAAAGACCCCGAAAGTTCGGGGCCTTTTCTTGTACTTAGGCATTAAACCGCCTGTTTATCCGCAGCGGAATATGAAAATTTATTGCAGTTTATAGCCGCTCTCGGTCCTTTCGAAATGCGCTTCGTAAAAGGCTTTCAGTCCGTTTACCATTGCGTCGGTATCGTCGGCGCACATGGTTTCGAGCGATGAATGCATGGCAAGCTGAGCCAATCCTATATCCACGCTTTTAAGCGCCAACTGGCTCAGGCTTATTGCGCCCAGCGTCGATCCGCAGCGCAAATCCGACCGCATGAAGAAGTGCTGCGTCTTTACGCCGGCGGCTTTCATGATCTGCTCGAACAGCGCCGAAGACAGTCCGTCGGTGGTATAATTTTTGTTGGCGTGGTGTTTTATCACTATTCCTCCGCCCATTACCGAACTGTTGGTGGGATCGCTTAACTGCGGCTGGTTGGGATGCGTGGCGTGGGCATTGTCCGCCGACACCATCAATGAGCGCGCAACCGCCTTGTCGAAAGCCGTTCGATCCATGCCCAAAGACTTGTTTATGGCCTTTAGCGTCTTTTTCAGAAAATCGGAATCGGCACCCTCGGCCGTTTTGGAGCCTATTTCTTCGTTGTCCGCCAAAAACGCCACCGCTACTCCGCGGACGTTGCTCTCCGTCAAAGCCGCTATAGACGAAAACGCGCACACCTGATTGTCGATACGCGGGGCGCAGTAAAATTCGTCGTGCACTCCCGCAAAGAACGGCTTTGTCGCCCTTACGGCGAATAAATCATAGCCCACCGTCTCTTCGCCCGTCAACACATTAAAGTAGTTTTCATCTGCGTTGAGTCCGAAAAGCGGCATCAGATCGGTTTGGAGATTGTATTTGTAGCCGTCGCCCAGCGCGCGGTTCATGTGGATTGCCACGTTGGGAATAACATATACGTGCGGGTCGGTGTACGTAAGCGCAGCTATCTCGTTGTTTCTTTTGACATAAATTTTGCCGGCGATGCTCAGCGGAACGTCCAAAAACGTCGATATTATGCCCCCGCCGTATGTTTCGACATTGAGCTTTCCCATATTGCCCGTCTTTACGACCGGAGAATATTTGAGTTTAAGCGCCGGCGAGTCGAGATGCGACGCCACGATTTTATAGTTATAGTAGCTTATGTCGCCGATATTTACGGCGATAAGCGCGCTTCCGCCGCGGCGTATAAAATATTTGCCACCGCGATCAAACTTCATGTCCTCGTGCTCGAAAAGCTCCTTGTAGCCGTTTTTGACAAGAATTGCCGCCGCATTGTCTGCGGCATGGTATGCCGTATATGCGTCAGACATTGCATCGTAAACTATTTTGTTCATGTGTTTTTCCTCCGTTTTTCTCTGTAGAACGCGCCGCTTAGATAATACATATATTCGCCGCCGCACAATAGGTCAGCGTGATTTGCGTCGGCGCTTATTACCGTAAGGGGCGACATATATTTATCTATTATTCCTATTGCCGCAAAATCGTCTTTTATCGGCGACATGATATACAGTCTGTACTCGCCGGACCCAGACAGAGTAATTTTGCGCTTTTCTTTCCCTGTAAGAACAAATGTTTCACCCGTAAAACGCTCGTAAACGGCAAATTTGTCACCCTCAAGCCCGGTCACGTCTTCGGCAGAGATGTATCCTTTCGCCGGCCCGTCTCCGAGATTGAACGCCACAACGGCACCGCATCGCGCGGGCATGTTTTGAACTTTGAAGATTTTTCCGTTTTTAACCGGGTCGGAAAACAGGCAATCGGGCGTCGGTGCAGCCGGGCGGGCACACCTTAATATTTTGCCGTCATCGGCTATAAGCGGCATCAACACCTCTTTTCGGCTGCGGCCTATTTCGTCGCTGACATATATAGGACCGCCGCTTATTGCGCGCAGCAGACTGTTTTTTTCCGCCTGACCGTCGTCCGTCCACCACATATCCCAATCGCTTTGATACAGCGTGCTTTGGTACATCGAGGTAAACGAACACTGTAATATGTGCTTTTTAAACCAAGCGGCGTCTTCGGGAATAAAATCGTCCGAACATCTTGTAACGGCGCTAAACGGCCGGGAAAAGACATTGTCGCTGGCGCATCCCATACAGTTTATTACGGCGCCGCCGAAATGTTTTTTTACGCTGTCGTCGATGGCTCTTTGCAAATCGCGGGCGATTTTGCCTATCGGAGCGCAGCCTTTGTAGAATAAACGTATTATGCTTTGGTTGTCCACTTTTACAAAATCGGCGCCGCAGCTCTTTATGTATGCGTGAAAGGCGTCAAAAAAGCGATAAAAAGACGCATAATCGGGTTTTATTATCAGTCTGCCGTCGGGGGTTTCGTATAAAATATCCTTAAACTGTTCGTAAAGTTTGCTCCCGCGCTCTATCCCGAACCAATATCCGGTAACAGGGTGCCACACTCCCACATAGTTGACGTATTTTTTCATGTCCTTTATCGCCGCCGCCAGTCCGCCGGGAAAACGATCGGGAGCCGCTTCGAACGATGCCAGAGCGCTGCTGTGCATGAGTTTGAACATTTCCTGCCTGTCGGAATATTTCGCACCGACAAACGCCGGAACATCCGCCCACATATCGTCTATAAGCGCCCATCTTACAGGTATGCCTTTGGTTGTAAATTCGGCGCATTTTTCCACCAGCCCCGCATGATTTACGCGTATCTGCAAAGCGTCCCAACTGCACCAGCCGAGATATTCGAGCACTTCGGGATACACTCTGTCGCCGCGCATAAGAGCCGGACCGGACGTACTCTTTATCGCCGCCGAAAAACACTTTTCTATAAGTGAAAACGCGTCGCTCCCTCGGCCCGTTACCGCAATGGTTTCGGTGCATTGCGTAAGTCCGCCGTAAAGCGAAAAGGTGCGCGCTTTAAGCACATCCCCGTCCGAAAAAAGCACAGTTCTGTAATTTTCGGACACAACCGGCAGTATTATCGTCACGATGTCGCCGGTTTTCATGATTAGCAGCTGTGTTTCATCGGGAATGTCGCTGACTTTGTCGCAGAAAACAGGACGGCACCAATATTCGCTGTGGCGCTGCAATGCCGTGGCGCTGTCGAAATCACAATGCGAAAAACTTGTAATTACGGCGCTGTCGGCGTCCAAAAATTCGTCGCTTTTTACATCCGCTTTTAATGAGACAATGCCCTCTCCGCCGTCTATGGTCAATACGGTCGCGGCGCGCTTATGTCCCGAACAGCTTTTTGATTCGGCTTTAATTTTCATAACCTTCTCACCATCTCAAATTATTGATATTTTATCACACTTTGCAAAAAAATACAAGCGTTGCCGCGCGGGCTTTTTAACGAATATTAAAAAACCGCCTTTATCCACAGCGAATAAAAGCGGAACAATTTGTTTTTGATGATTTTGACTATAGATAGAGCTGTTATTTTATTTCGTCGAATACTCTTACGTAATCGCACATAAAGCAGTCGGAAAGTTCTTCGTCCGTCCATTCGGTTTTCTTTTGACCGCGTCTGTAGCCATGTATTTCCGTAGACAGCAGAATAAACTGCTCGACTTTGGATACGGGAGCGGAGGAACGCGCCGTTTCCTTTCCGTCAAAATAAAACACATACCCCTCTTCCGACCAATACATACCCACTCTGTGGAACTGTCCGTCTTCGGTATACGGATAGCGGACGCGGGCGCTTTCGGCAAAAGTTTTTCCGTAGCCGCCGTAAATATTGCCGCTGGTGAGTTGATCTTTGCCGAAATTTTCTATTATGTCGCTTTCCACCCCGCTGTACTCGGGATTGAAGGACGTTCCTATAGAGGGACTCTGCGTCCAAAAAGCGCTCCACCAGAAGTTTTTGGTCTGAAATTTTACGCGCGCCTCGTAGTAGCCGTATCTGTGCATAAATTTGGGCGTGTCCAGCGGTTTAAGCGGCCATATCTCCACTTCGCCGTTCCACGGATTGTTTCCTTTGCAACCTTCCAATCGGTTTTGGATTGCGCCGAAAAGGTCTATATTGTCAAAACTGTTGGCGCCCGTCTGCAGCTGCGACGATTTTACCATTCCGTCTTCTACAACGGGTTTAAAGACAATACAGCCTTTGCCGTCCAGCGTAACGCCTTTGTCGGTAAACTGATCGGCCTTATATCCCCAGTAGTTGGTGCGGAAAGACCACTTGGACCTGTCGAGAATAGTGCCTTCAAACTCGTCGCTCCACACCAGTTTCCACTTTTTTCCTTCCGGCAGCAGGCTGGGCTGCTGACCATCCACTTTATATTCTTTCATTTTTTCCTCCTTGCGGAATGTTCCGCACGATTGATAGTTAAATTATAGCGCTTTTATATTGGGCGAAAGTACTAATTTTTAATACTATTTTATCAAAAACTAACGATTTTTATTTGACTACACGGGACACCGGTGTTAAAATATAACAAAAGGAGAAAATTTATGCGTTATGCACGACTGGTAAACTGCGGTTTTTTCGACATGGAAACGACATTTCCCGGTACGACGCGGACCGCCGGAAGAAAAACCGCTTTATACGAATTGGAACTCTTTTCGGAATGCAACGGAAAAGCCGTTATCGACGGCTGCGAACATACGCTCGTTCCCAACACCGCTTTGTTGTGTAAACCGGGTTCGACAAGATGCAGCATTGCCGGCTTTAAGTGCCACTTTATACACTTCGACATGCAGCCGGACAGCAAATATGCCGTAATACTGCGCGACGCTCCGGTGATTTTCGGACTGATAAACGCCGGCGAGTACAGGGACATACTCATTTCAATAATAAGACACGTGGCTATAAACGAGCGCAATACGGATTCCGACTACACCGACGCCAAACTTACGGAGATATTGTATATGCTTGCCTGCGACGCCGAAAAAAACCGTTCTATCGAAAATATGCGCTGCAGCCGAAAATCCGGCTTTTATCCCGTGGCCGAGATGGCGGCCTATATGCGCGAACATTATGCCGAAAAAATAACGCTTTCCGTCCTGGCCGAACGGTTTTTTTATTCGCCAAACTATATCAGAACGGTTTTTGCCGAAATTACCGGATTGTCGCCGCGCGAATATCTTGAAAAAATACGGCTCGACGAAGCCCGCCTGCTGCTACTAAGCAGTCAGTTAAGCATAGGCGATATCTCATATACTTGCGGTTTTTCGTCGCAATCTTATTTTACGTCGTTGTTTAATAAGGTTTTCGGATACACACCCGCCGCTTTCCGCCGCCAGCATGAAGACAACATAAACAATATTTTTGTAAAAACAAATTGACGTATACGCGTAAAAAACAGAACGGACGCTTTTATCCGTTCTGTTTTTTCTGTTTTATATCGCTGCGATTTAAGCGCTTAAAACACGGGATAACCCGCCTTGGTGTGCGCTTCAATAAGTTCGTCGCACATAGATATTATGTCGTCGATGGACAATTCGGCTCCGGTGTGCGGGTCGAGCATTGCCGCCTGATAAACGTGTTCCTTTTTGCCGGTGACTGCGGCTTCTATCGTAAGCAGCTGGCAGTTGATATCTAGCATATTCATGGCGGCGCACTGTACGGGCAGTCTGCCTATATGGGTGGGATGTATTCCGCTGCCGTCGACCAGACAAGGCACTTCTACACACGCGTCGGAGGGAAGGTTGTCGATAAGTCCGGTATTGAGGACGTTGCCTCCTATCTTATAGGGCTGATTTGTAACCATCGCTTCCATTATACGCGACGCATACTCGCGGGAACGGGTGTGCTCTATGTCGCCGCCGTTGAGCAGTTCCTGCTTTTGCTGTTCCCACTTATTGATTTGATTGACGCAACGGCGCGGATATTCGTCCAGCGGAATGTTGAATCTTTCGATGAGTTCGGGATAGCGGGACTTGATGTAAAAATAATTGTACTCGGCGTTGTGTTCGCTGCTCTCCGTGCAATAATAGCCCAATTTGTCGATATAATCGTAACGCACCATATCTCCGTGTTTTTCGGACGCATTTTTTGCTTTGGCGCGGCGCTTTATCTCGGGATATAGATCCACTCCGTTTTTATCGCGGATTTCCAACAGCCATCCCATATGGTTTATGCCGGCTATAAGCTCGCTGCCTATCTGTACATCCTCCATTCCCAGTCCCTTTAACAAATCGCGCGAGCAAACTTGCACGCTGTGGCACAAACCCACCGTCTTTACGTTTGTGTACCGTTGCATAAAGCCCGACAGTATGGCCATGGGGTTGGTGTAATTGAGCAGCCAAGCGTCGGGACACACTTCCTGCATATCGGCGGCAAAATCTTTAAGCACGTGTATAGTGCGCAAACCGCGGAATATACCGCCTATTCCCAGGGTATCGCCTATCGTCTGGCGCAGGCCGTACTTTTTGGGCACTTCGAAATCGATGATCGTGCACGGGTCGTACAATCCCACTTGTATGGCGTTGATGACAAAGCGCGCGCCCTTTAACGCCGCTTTACGCTCGGAAACGCCGAGATATTTCTTGATGGTGGCCTTATCGGCGTTGTACTTTTTGTTTAACGCCTCCACCACAAGGTACGACTCTTCCAGTCTGTGCGCGTCGATGTCGTACAACGCGATCTCGCAGTCATTAAGAGCGTCGGTAAGCAGAGTGTCGCCCAATACATTCTTTACGAAAACCGTGCTTCCCGCACCCATAAATGTAATTTTCATTGTTCAAATCTCCTTATCCTTTTTCCGCACGAGCGGTTTTATGATAAAATTATAGCACCGAAAGTATTTTTTTGAAATACATTCGGCGCCGCAATTTTTTAATGATTTGTTCTTTTTTGTTAATGAATTGTATTTGTTTGCGTTTTTGTGATTACCGTTTCTCCATGCCGCAGCCTAAACACTCTTTTAATTCGTATTCATGGTTTTTCAGGGCGGCATAGGTCATATAACCGCCCGCAAAGTTGTACACGTCGTAGCCGTTCTGCGCCAGAATGCGCGTTGCCAGGTAGCTTCTCAGTCCGCTTTGACACATGACGTAAACGGTTTTGGTTTTGTCTATTTCGTCCAACCTGTAGCGCATATCGTCCAGAGGTATGTTTATAAAGCCGTCGGCATGGCCGCGGACATATTCGAAAGGCGTGCGGGCGTCGATAAAAAGCGCGTCCGCATTATTTTTGAGCGCATCTAAATCTTCGTAATAGAACTGCTTTACTATGCCTTTTTCAATGTTGTCGGCGATAAAACCTATCATATTTACGGGGTCCTTTGCCGACGAATAGGGCGGAGCATATGCAAGTTCGAGATCTTTGAGAGCCGCGGCCTTTAGTCCGACCCGCATGGCAACCGAAAGGACGTCTATCCGTTTATCGACGCCGTCGCCGCCCACAATCTGCGCGCCCAGAATAAGGCCGCTGTCTTTAGAGTACAAACATTGTATGGTCATGCTGGACGCACCGGGATAATAACCCGCGTGGTTTCCCGCCGACAAAATGATTTTTTCGTACGCAACGCCGGCAGTTTTAAGCTGTTTTTCCGTCGCCCCCACCGACGCCACCGTTTTACTGAAAACTTTTATCACGGACGCGCCCTGCGTGTCTTGATATTCGCTATTTATGCCGGCAATATTATCGGCGGCAATGCGTCCCTGTTTATTGGCCGGTCCCGCCAGCGCAATGACCGCGGAGTTTTTAAGCGGCAGAGCACTTATTCCCACGGCGTCGCCGACGGCATAAATATCCGGGTCGGAAGTCTGCATGTTTTTATTTACCGCTATCGCGCCCTTGACGCCGGTCTTTAACCCCGCCTTCACCGCCAGCGAGCTATCAGGATAAACTCCTATCGCCACAACGGCCATATCAAACCGCATGGTCCTATCGTCCGACAGGACAAGTTCGGCGCATCCATCCGCGGTTTTAAGCGACAAGGTGTCCGCTTTAAGCTGCAAGTCCACGCCGTGAGCCCGCAATTCGTTGTGAACAAATGCCGCCGCAAGGTCATCTACTATTGCCAGAACATGGTCGCTGCGCTCAAACAAGGTGACTGAGGCGCCGGTATCCATGAGATTTTCCGCTATTTCCAGGCCTATGAATCCGCCGCCGATAACAGCGGCGCTTTTGACGTTTTTTTCTTTGCAAAAGGCTTTGAGTTTTATTGCGTCTTCCACTGTGCGCAGAGTAAAAACTCTCTCGCCGCCGTGACAAAACGAAGGTACTACAGGCAGCGCCCCGGGCGACAAAATAAGTTTGTCATAGCTTTCGGTAAAAATTTCACCCGTTATCAGGTTTTTTACGCTGACGCGCTTTTGGTCGCGTTCGATGGCGGTGACTTCGCAATTTACGTTGGCTTTTATGTTAAATCTATTGTAAAAGCTTTGCGGCGTTTGCAGCGTCAGCGCCTCTTTATCGCGTATTATGCCGCCTACATAATACGGCAGTCCGCAATTTGCATAAGAAATATATCCCGATTTCTCAAAGATAATTATTTCGGCTGTTTCATCTAATCGGCGCAGTCTGGCAGCAGCGCTTGCTCCGCCCGCCACTCCGCCTACAATTACGACTTTCATATTATTTTCTCCTTAAAATTGTTTTAACGGCAACCGTGTTTGTCGCCGTGGCAGCTGTGTCCGCACTCTCCGCCGTGATGTTCTTCGTGATGCGAACATTGCACATCCGGATTGTATACGAGCGTTCCTCTTAAAAGCGCATTTGCCGCCTCATCGCAGCTGCCGCTTGCTCCGCCGTAAATTTTAATGCCCGCCTGCGACAGCAACTCGCGCGCACCGCCGCCTATTCCGCCGCATATCAGCGCGTCAACGCCTTTCTGGCGCAAAAATTCCGCCAGCGCTCCGTGCCCCTGACCATCGGTGTCCACTACAAACGACTCTTTTATTTCGCCGTTGTCAACGTCGTAAATTTTGAATTTTTCGGTGCGCCCGAAATGTTGGAAAATCTGGCCGTTGTCATAAGTTATTGCTATTTTCATGATTATTTACCCTCCGTTATCTTTGTTTTTATATAATATTTTGTAAATACGTATAAAGACAAATATATTTAATTTATATAAATATTATAACATTAGTATTGACTATTTGCAATAGAAAAATGAAAAATACCGGGCAAAAAAACAAAAGACCACAATATCTTGTGGTCAAAGTGGTACTCCCGGCGGGAATCGAACCCACAACGGCCCCTTAGGAGGGGGCTGTTATATCCATTTAACTACGGAAGCATATTGAATTTTATTCCCGCGACAGAAATGATTGCCGGAAAATTATTCCGCGGGCTCTTGATAAATCTTAATGGCGTAAAAAATCCGGCGCCCGATATTGACAATACCGGGGCGCCGAAGTCATACTCCTTTTGTCACATCTCATCAAACGGCCTGATATAATACGTATTCGACCCCGTCGACGGTGACGTTTTCATCGGCCTTGGTATAAACCGTTGTATCTTTAAGATAATTGCCCAAATTGTCCGCATCATAGCACGAGGCCGCAATATAGACGTTCATTTTTCTGTTTATGGTACCTGTGGATGAAGCGTATCTTGTGCTGAGCAAATAACCGAGCGCATTGGAATTACTGCTGCGGCTTGCTATGGTCGAATTGGAGACATAAACGTCTTTAAGACTGTTGCATTCATAGAATGCGTTGCTGCCTATCGAAATATTGACATCCGATTGCATGAGCGTCACAGTCTCGATGCCCGACTGGCTGAATGCCAGAATGCCGATACCGGAAACGGACGACGGCAATGTCAGACTCTTTAACGAAGCACAGTTGAAGAATGTGGTCTCGCCTATGGTTTCCAACGAAGAACATTCCTGGATATTGATATTGCTCAGCGACGTACAGTTGGCAAAAGCCTTATCGCCTATAGATACAATCGTATCGGGCAAAACCACTTCGCTTAGCGACGTGCAGTTGATGAAAGCCGTGGACGATATTTCCGTAATCGACGACTGCGACATATCTACTCTTTTGATGTTGTCAAGACCCGCAAACGCACTGGGCTCGATATAGCTGACGGTCGAATCGAATACGATTTCGGAAACATTGGTGCCGCGGATAATGCGGTTGTCCGAAAGCTGTTTTAAGTATCCGTTTTCGGTGCTGAACGCCGTGTTGGCAGGATCGATGGTAATGGTCTTTAAGTTCAAACAATTGGCAAAAGCGTTCTCGCCGATGTCTGTAACATCCGGTCCGATATGGAGCTCGGTGAGATTGGAATTGCCGTAAAACGTGTAATTGCCGATGGAGCTTACGTTTTCCATGACTACTACGCGTTTAATATCGTTGGCGCGGTCTTCCCACTGACGGCCGCCGACGCTGTCGGTGGACGCGGAATAATTGTAGTCCATCCATGCCTCCGGCGTATCCGAGACGTTGTACATCGTAAACTCGCCGTCGCTGGTAAGCATATAAGCCAGCGTGGCCTGATTCATGTCGAGATATCTGTTTAATATGACTGTCGTAGAGCAACCCGAAAAGGCCATTAATGCCATTGCGGAAAGAGCAGCAAGACAAGCAATCATAATAAGTTTGATCTTCTTCATAATTTTCACTCCGTTAATAATCAGACTTGTAATTATTTGACTTTATTATAACATAAAGAAAAACAAAAATCAAGAACTTTTCGTAGTTAAAAATTTTTTTTACCAGATGTTCACTTTAATACAGCGACGCCGCCCGGCTCAACGCTGTCTATCTGCTTTTCGGACAGCAAATCCAGCGAACGCACCGGCAAAACGCAGTCGGCGGCGGAAGCGTTTACTATTATGCTGAGAGTTCCGGCGCCGCTTATTCGTTTAAATGCGTACACCGATCGGGCGGAAGGAATGCGCTCGTATTCCCCGGAAGAAAGAATGTCGGCGTTGCTGCGGCGCACTCTTCCCATCCTGCGATAAAACGCAATCAGCTCGCCGTCCTCCTTTCCCCACGGATAGCAGCGCCTGTTAAACGGGTCTTCGAACCCGCACATGCCCGCTTCGTCTCCGTAATACAGCGACGGAACGCCGGGAAGAAAATACTGCAGCACCGCCGCCTGTTTTAGCTTTTTTACGGCCGCGGCATAATTTTTTATGACGGCGGCACTTCTCTTGTCCTTTGTGGAAACGTCGTCAAATTCGCCGAATTCCGTCAGCGCGCGCACAGTGTCGTGCGTGTCGATTATGTTCATAAGCGCGTCGACTACACGCTTTGGATAGTCGTTGATAAGACGGCGCACGACAAAATCGACGGCGTTTACGTTGCCTGTCTTTATAAATTCGATAACGGCGTTTTTAAGCGGATAATTCATTACCGAATCCAGTTGCTTTCCGCAAAGATAATGTCTCAGCTTTCCGTAGGAATATTTTGTTGCGGCGTTTTCCCATACTTCGCCCAAAATAAGCGCCCGGGAATCGGCCTTTTTCGCCGCCGCAGTGATGTTTTCCAAAAATTCGTCAGGCAGTTCGTCGGCCACGTCAATACGCCATCCGGCTATACCCATGTTCATGTAACGCGCCACCACACCGTCGTCGCCGCAGATATAATTGTTGAAAGAGACGTTGTTTTCGTTGACGCTTGGCAGGGTTTTTATTCCCCACCAACAGTCGTATCTGTCGGGATAGTTTTGAAAATTATACCATTCGTAGTACGGGCTTTGCGGACTATTGAAGGCCCCCAGCGCGCTGAACCTGCCGTTTTTGTTGAAATAAATACTGTCCGAACCGGTGTGGGAGAAAACGCCGTCCAGAATTATCCTTATGCCGTACTTTTCCGCTTTTGCCGTAAGCAGCGCCAAATCGCGCAGCGAACCGAAATCGGAGTCGGTAAGCGCGTAATTGGCGGTATCGTATTTATGGTTTGAGTAAGATTCGAATACCGGATTGAGATATATGAGCGTAACGCCCAGCGACGCCAAATACTCCAGCTTGTCCGCTATGCCTTCGAAATTGCCGCCGAACATATCGCGGTTTTCCACTATGCCGTTTTCGTTGGGTTTGTAAACGGGCGTTCCGCCCCAATCGTCGCGGTATATCATATCGGATTTTGTCTTTTTGCGCTCGCCGCCTATGTTAAAGCGGTCGGGAAAAATCTGATATATAATACCGCCGTAAAGCCAATTCGGACTGTCATAGACGTCGTCATACGCGATAAGCGTCCATTTTTCGCCCGTACGCGCCGCTGTCAAAGCGTCGGCGGCATAAAAGTTCTCGTTGTCGGCGGCAAAATAATAGCGGTAAAGTCCCGTCGTCGTAATGGTGAGCGCTACTGTAAAATACCTGTCTTGACGCGTCATTGGATAGGCCACTACCGCCTCATTTTCGCCTTCCTTTTTCAGCATAAGTTCGACGTTACCGGCGTCCGACTTTACTCTAACGATAAAAGGGAGCGATATACGAACCGCTCCCGTAACGCTTTTATATTCCTTTTTTAACGGATCATATTGTAAAAACATTATTTTTTACCGGTACCGACGGGCTTTATATGCCAGATATTTTCGGCATATTCGTCAATACTCCTGTCGGCTGCAAATATTCCCGCGCGGGAAATGTTGACAAGGGCCATTCTGTTCCACCGCTCCACGTCGGCATATGCGGCGTCTATATCCGAGGCGGCGCGCATATAATCGCCGAAATCCCGTAAACACATATACGGGTCGGCTACATAATTTGTGCCCACCACCAGATAATCGGCTATGTCGGCGAACCTCTGTCCCGCAAAACCGCGGCGCAACTCATCCACTATACGGCGTATAGTCGCGTCGGAAGAGTAAATGCCCGACGCATTGTAACCGTTTTTCCACTCCCTTTCCACTTCATCGGCGGTGAGCCCGAAAATGAATATATTGTCCTTGCCGACGCGCTGGCTTATTTCCACATTTGCGCCGTCCAGCGTACCCAGCGTGATCGCTCCGTTGAGCATAAACTTCATGTTGCTGGTGCCCGAAGCCTCTTTTCCGGCGAGAGAAATCTGTTCGGATACTTCGCTGGCGGGAATTATGTGTTCGGCGTTGGTGACGTTGTAGTTTTCCAAAAACATGACGTCCAGCTTTTTCTTTATGTCGGGCTCGGACTGAATCTGCTGCGAAAGGCAGTTGATAAGCGTGATGATGCGCTTTGCGTGATAATATCCTCCCGCCGCCTTGGCTCCGAAGATAAATGTGCGCGGCACGACGTCCAATGAAGGACTGTCCTTAAGGTCGAGATAATATTTTATTATTTTAAGTACGTTAAGCAGCTGCCTTTTATATTCGTGCAAACGCTTGATCTGCACGTCAAACCGCGATTCGGGATTGAGAACAAAACCCGAATGTTTTTTGATATAATCGGCAAAGCTGTTTTTGTTGTTTTGCTTTATCTGCGCCAGCTTGTGCAAAACGCTCTTGTCGTCATAATATTTATCCAGTTTTGACAGCTGCGAGGCGTCTTTGACATATCCGTCGCCTATCAGCTCGGTAATAAGGCCGGCCAGCTGCGGGTTGGATTGATTGAGCCATCTCCTGTGCGCTATTCCGTTTGTAACGTTGGTAAAACGTTCCGGCAGAATCTCGTAAAAATCGTGGAAGACGCTCTCCTTGATTATTTCGGAATGAAGGGCGGAAACGCCGTTTATGCTGTGCGAACCGATGACGCAAAGATTTGCCATGCGTATTTGGCCGTTGCCTATTACGCACATATTTTTAAGTTTATCCGCGGGCACGTCTTTGTGTTCGCCTTTAAAGCGCGCGTCTATTTCGCATACTATCTGGTAAATGCGCGGCAGGCGTATCTTAAACAAGTCTTCGCTCCACTTTTCCAGCGCCTCGCTCATTACCGTATGATTTGTATAGGCGATGGTGTTTACCGTCATGTCCCACGCGCGTTCCCACGAATATCCGTATTCGTCCATCAACAGACGCATTAGCTCTGGCACGGCAAGCGCCGGGTGTGTGTCGTTTATATGAATCGCCACCTTGTCAGGCAGATTGTCCAGCGAATTGTATACTTTTATATGATCTTTTATAATGGACTGCAGGCTGGCGCTAACAAGAAAATATTGCTGCGAAAGCCTTAGCTGTTTGCCGGCGTAATGTTCATCGGACGGATACAAAACTTTGGAGATTATTTCCGCCTCGTTCTCGGCGCGCATAGCGTTGTAATAGTCGCCCTGCGTAAAAGACTTCATGTCAAAATCCTGTACGCCGGTGGCACGCCACAATCTGAGCACGCTTACACCGCGGCTGTCATATCCGCTTATCATCACGTCGTAGGGAATGGCCTCGATGATAGACGCATTGTTGTGCTCTATGTGCAGTCCGTCTTTGTCCCAGTGCTGCACGATATTGCCGCCTATCTTGACGATAAAGCTCTTATCCGAGCGCGGCATCATCCACACTTCGCCCGTATCCAGCCACATATCGGGCAGTTCCACCTGCGTGTTGTCCACAATTTTCTGCTTGAAAAAGCCGTAGTCGTAACGTATCGAAAAGCCCATTGCCGGATAGTTTTCCGAGGCGAGACTGTCCATAAAGCAAGCGGCAAGCCTGCCCAGTCCGCCGTTACCCAATCCGGCGTCGGATTCCATGTCGTACAGCTGGTCGAGCGTCATGCCGGCCTCGTTTACTATCTTTTCGACAATGTCGGTAAGCCCGAGATTGTACAGGTTGTTTTTTAAGCTTCGCCCAATCAAAAACTCCATGCACAGGTAGTAAACGCGCTTGCTGCCCGTCTTGCGCACCTGCTGGTTAAAGTCCTGCTTTTTTTTGAGCAGAATATCTCTAAGCACAAGCGCCACCGCTTTGTACATGATAAGCGGCGTTGCGTTTTGATATGTCGTAGCATAATATTTTGTCAGTTTGTCTGCTATAGCGTCTTTAAGCGACGCCTGTGTAAGTTGCATTATGTGGTCCTCCGAGGTAGTCCATAATTCACATAATTTTCCACCGTTACCATAATATATGTAAATTATTTCTTTTGCTTGAAAGTTTTACGCCCCAGGCGACAAAATTTTTTGACGACGGGAACATTCGACGGGCAATTTGTCAGAACATCTCGTCGTAAAACGCCTGATACGCCTTGGCGCTGTTGTTCCAGCTGAAATCGCACTCCACCGTTCTCTGGCGCAGTTCTTTCCATATATCGCCGTAAACATAGTACAGACCCACCGCTCTTTGAACGGCGTAAATAAGTTCGCCCGCGTTTACGCCGCCGAAGACAAAGCCGTTGCCGCTGTGTCCGTCGCCGCAATCGATGATGGAATCTTTAAGGCCGCCCGTCGAGCGTGCAACGGGCACCGTGCCGTAACGCAGCGCTATCATCTGGCTTAAACCGCACGGTTCGGACAAACTGGGCATGAGAAAGATATCCGCCGCGGCATAAATCTTCTGAGCCAGATCCTTGTTGAACGTAATGGCCGCATGGACGCGGTTGCCGTAAAGATTTTGCATATGTCTGAAAAAGTTTTCGTGATCGGCGTCGCCCGTGCCCAGCAGCACAAACTGCGCTCCGCTGTTCATTATGTCGTTAAACGCGCTGCGCACCAGTCCTATTCCCTTGTGGTTGACAAGTCGCGTGATCATGGCGATGAGCGGCGCGCCGGGGTCGACGTTTAGGCCCAGCATTTGCTGCAATTGCGTCTTGTTTTCCGCCTTTTTGTCCAGATGGTCGGCGTCGTAATTGACAAAAAGCGACTTATTGGTAGCCGGATTGTAGACGTCGTAATCTATGCCGTTGAGTATTCCGCGCAGCTTGTATGAATTTTTGTTGAGAATGTCTTCCAGCCCGTGCGCGTACTGAGGAGAACATATTTCCTGCGCGTAAGTGGGACTGACCGTCGAGACGAAATCGGAATAGTCGATGGCGCCTTTCATGAGATTGATGCAGCCGTGCCAGTCAAGCGACATATATTCGTTTTTGGATATGCCGAACAAGTCTTCGATTATTTCGGGCGCAAACTGGCCTTGATATTCGATATTGTGGATGGTAAACACCGTGCGTATGTTGTTGTATCCCACTCTGTACATATAATACAGCTTGTAATAGATGGGAACAAGCGCCGTATGCCAGTCGTGGCAGTGCAGCACGTCGACGGTAAAATCCAGCATGGGCAGCAACTCGAGCACCGCACGCGAGAAAAACGCAAAGCGTTCGCCGTCGTCGCCGTACCCGTACAGAGAATTGCGCTTAAAATAATATTCGTTGTCCACAAAATAATATACCACGCCGTTTTCTTCCAGTCTGAAAAGTCCGCAGTATTGCATACGCCATGCAAGCGGCACATAGATATTGCCGATATAATGCATCTTCGAACGCGTTTCGGCACCTACGCTTTCATACAGCGGCAAAATAACTCGTGCGTCATATTTGCCCAGCTGGTTTATTTTCTTGGGCAGAGAGCCTATAACCTCGCCCAGTCCGCCCGTTCCCGCATACGGGAAAGCCTCGCTTGCAACAAACAGAATGCCCTTTTTGGCGGGCTGTTCCTCCGGGACGGATTCGACTATTATGTCGGCTTCGATTGTGCTGACGCCGGACGCTTTTTTCTGTTCTTTCGCGGCGGCGGCCTTTTGAGTTTTCTTTTTTTCGGGAGATTTCTGTTCCGGTTTTGATTTATCTGCCGCGGCGGTCGCTTTGGCGGACTTCGTCTTTGTCACTTTGGCGGCGGATGCCGTCTTTTTTCTTTCGCTTACCGTTGCCTTTTCTTTTTCCGTTGGCATAATTCAACTCTCCTTATAATTATTTTTCGTCGCAGTTTAGTGCTATCATATTACCGATCCTTCGCAAATAAAGCTGGGGTGCGTATCGTGGCCGCTTAAAAATCTGTTTTCGAGCACGCGCACATTTTTATCGGTAATAACGCAGTTTATGCGACTGTTTTCGCCCACTTCGGTGTTCTGGAACAAAATGGAATTGCGTATTATGGCGCCCTTTGCCACTCTTACGCCGCGGAACAATATCGACCCTTCCACCGTGCCTTCGATAACGCAGCCGTCGGCTATAAGCGAATTTTTGATTTTTGCGGTGGAAGTGATTTTGCACGGCGCGCTGTCGCGTACGCTGGTGTAAATATGGTTGCCGCTTTTGCGGAACAATTCGTCGCGTACATCTTTATTCAACAGTTCCATCGAATGTTTATAGTAATTGCCCAAGCTGTCTATGCTGGCAAAATATGCTTTTAGTTCGTAACCGTAAATTTTGTAAATGTCCGTGCCTCTTATCAGCACATCGCGGGAAAAGCTCTTGTATCCCAGCTCTTCGGCGTTGTCTATTATTTTGAGCAGAAAATCGCGGTTTATCACCAATATATTGACAAACACCGATACGGTGCCGGTATTGTTGGCGGAATTGACGACTTTTTTTACGCTGCCGTCGTCATCGACGGTGATACGCGTGCGCATTTTTGTGTCGACGGCTTCTCCGAACTGCCTCTTGCGGTATACAACGGTAATTTCGGCGCCCTTTTTTTCATGATAGTCCACCACTTCCGAAAAATCCATGTTGCACACATTGTCGCAGTCGGACATCACCACATATTTTTCGGTTCTGTCGCGCAGATAATAGGCGACGTTGGATATTGCCTCGAAACGCGACGAATAGAGCTTTGTGGACTCGCTGCCGAAGGGCGGCAAAAACGTAAGACCGCCGTTTTTACGCGACAAATCCCAGCTTTTGCCGGAGCCTATATGATTCATAAGCGAATAAAAATTGTATTTTGTTATTACTCCTACGTTTATTATGCCCGAATTGACCATGTTGGACAGCACAAAATCTATTATGCGGTATCGTCCGCCGAAAGGTACCGACGCCAGCGTGCGCTTTGCGGATAATTCGTTTACTTCCTTTCCGTGAATGTTGCTGAAAATAATACCCACTGTTCTTGCCATAATTATTTCTCCACTATTTCCCCGCTTTTAATAACCGAGCCTTTTTCGATGACGCAGCCCCGTCCTATCAAAGCTATTTTATACTTGTTGGAATTTTCGCCGCCGATGACGACGTTGTCCTCTATAGTAACGTTTTCATCCACTATGCCGTAACTTATGCGCACATTCTTTCCTATCTGAACGTCGCGCATTATTATGCTGTTTTCAATAACGCTGCCTTCGCCGACGGTGACGTTTTCGGATATCACACTGCCCAAAATCGTACCGTTTATCTCGCATCCGGTGGTGATAAGCGAATGTTCTACCGACGACTGCTCGCCGAAATAAGTGGGCGGAAGCGGCTCGTTGCGCGAATAAATCTTCATCTCCGGCTCGTTCAGATTCATGGATGGCGGCGTCGCCAGAAGATCCATGTTGGCCTCCCACAACGATGTAACGGTGCCCACGTCCTTCCAATATCCGTCAAAGCGGTATGCATACATGGCAAAACCGTGTTTAAGCATATACGGGATGACGTCCTTTCCGAAATCTCCCGACGAGGAAGCGTCGTTTTCATCGCGGATAAGCTGTTGCCGCAGCACTTCTTTTTTGAATATGTAGATGCCCATCGACGCAAGCGTTGACTTTGGATGGGCGGGCTTTTCTTCGAATTCGGTTATTCTGTCGTTTTCGTCTACGGACATTATGCCGAAACGGCTTGCCTCTTCCGCGGGAACGTTTATTACCGCAATGGTGCAGTCGGCATTTTTTGCGATATGCGCGTCCAGCATCTTGGAATAGTCCATTTTGTAGATGTGGTCGCCGCTGAGTATCAAGACGTGGCCGCTGTCATACTTGTCCAAAAAATTGAGATTTTGATAAATGGCGTTTGCCGTACCTTTGTACCAGAGCGAGCCTTGTTTTGCCTGATAGGGCTGCAGCGTGTATACGCCGCCCTGCATGCGGTCCAGATCCCAAGGCTTTCCGTCGCCTATATACTCGTTGAGCATAAGCGGTTCATATTGCGTAAGAACGCCCACGGTGTCTATCCCGGAGTTTGTGCAGTTGCTGAGCGGAAAATCGATTATACGGTATTTTGCGCCGAACGAAACCGCCGGTTTTGCCACCTTGCCCGTAAGCGCATACAATCTTGTCCCCTGCCCGCCGGCAAGCAACATAGCAACGCACTTTTTCTTCTTCATCATTTTGCCTCCTTTTCTTTGGGAAGAATAACGTTATCCCTTATCATATATATTCCCGACATGGGTTTTATATCCAAAGTCATGCTGTTGTCAAACCCGTGCGAAGGTTTTTTAACGGTCTGATGTTTTTTACGCCCCTTCTTCCATCCCGTCCAGTCGGAAGCGAGAATTTCCGAATACCTGCCCGCCGGACAGCCGAAACGGTACTTACGATATTCGCACGGCGAAAAATTGAACGCGCCTATAAGGTAGCTGTTTTTGCCGTCGGTGCGCGCGTATATGATGACGTTGTCGTCTCTGTCGTCCACAATGAGCCACTCGAAACCGGAATAATCGCAGTCTCTCGCCCACAATGCCGGCGTCTTGACGTAGATATCGTTGAGCGTGGCAAAAAATTTGCGCGACGATTCGTGCATGGGAAAATCCAGCAGCATCCAGTCCAGCTGCTTTTGGTAGTCCCACTCTATAAACTGCGCGAATTCCGTGCCCATAAACACAAGCTTTTTGCCCGGATGAGCAAACATATTCATGAGAAAATTGCGGTACCCGGCAAACTTCATGCCGTAATCGCCCGGCATTTTGTTGAGCAGCGAACCCTTTCCGTGCACCACTTCGTCGTGGCTTATCGGAAGAATGTAATTTTCGCTGAACGCGTATGTGATACTGAAAGTAAGATTATTGTGCATCGCCGAACGGTACACGGGATCGGCTTTCGCATAGGACAGCATATCGTTCATCCATCCCATGTTCCATTTGAAGTTAAAGCCCAGCCCGCCGTCGGACACAGGTTTTGTCACCTTGGGCCAGGCGGTGGATTCTTCCGCTATCATCATGGTCTTGGGGTGATGCGCAAAGACATACGTGTTGAGTTTTTGCAAAAACGCGACCGCTTCTTCGTTTTCCTTGCCGCCTTTGCGGTTGGGCAGCCAGTTGTCGCCGCGGCCGTAATCGAGATAAAGCATGCTCGCCACGGCGTCGACGCGCAGTCCGTCCACATGGTATACGTCCAGCCACATCATTGCGTTGGAACACAAAAACGTCTGCACTTCCCCTTTGCCGTAATCGAAACAGCGCGTGCCCCACTCCTTAAATTCCTTGCGCGGCTCGATAGACGGTTCGTAAAGCGGTTCGCCGTCAAAGTCGATAAGCCCCGGCGCGTCTTTTGAAAAATGACCCGGCACCCAGTCTATTATCAGTCCTATCCCGGCGGAATGTAATTTTTCGACGAGATAACCGAAATCTTCCGGCGTGCCGTAACGCGACGTCGGCGCATAATAATTTACTATCTGGTATCCCCAGCTGCCGTCGTAAGGATGTTCGGCGACGCCCATGAGTTCGAGATGCGTAAACTTCATCTCCTTGAGATACGGAACTATCGCGTCGGCAAAATCGCGGTACGAATATACGTTTCCGTCGTCGTGGCGGCGCCATGAACCGATGTGCGCTTCGTATATCGATATGGGCGAATTGTAGATATCCTTGTTTTTTAATTTATCGAAGTACTGCGAATCTTTTATTTTAACGCGTCTAAGATCGTACGCTTTGCTGTTGCAGTTGCCGTTTTTTTCGGCATGAACGGCATACGGATCGGCTTTGTATATTATTTCGTCGCCGTTTTTTATCAAAAACTTATAGGCGTCGTAGGTCTTAACGCCGCTTACCGTCAATTCGTAAATGCCGGTGCCGTCGTTTTGCATGACGCCTCTTTCGGCATTCCAGCCGTTAAATTCCCCTATTACGCTTACGCTGTCTGCGTGCGGAGCCCAAGTCCTGAAAACCGCCTTTCCCGTTTTCTCGTCAAAAACGCACCCCATATACTTGTAAGCATCGTACATCTCGCCTTGATGAAACTCCGTAACGTAATCTCTGTTTTTCATAAGCATCCCTCTCTTATTGGCCGTTTGTGATGATTTTCTGACTTTATGACAGCGAAAGTTTGTTTTTTACGCTATTACATTATTTACATTATCATTATACAACATATCCGCGAATTTTTCAATAGGTAAATTTAAATTTTTAGCGAATTTATTAAAAATTTTACCTATATCTTTATAAGACGCTCTTTCTTTCGACTTTTTTCGCCTTTCCGCTGATAAACGAATACAGGTACATATCGCTTACGGTCTTTTTGAGTATGTCTTCCACCGCGTCCGCGTACAGATTTATTTGACGGACGTATCTGTCCTTTTCTATATTGGCGGCGGAGGACAGCTTGTAGTCCACCAAAAGCGCCTTGTCGCCGTTTACCGCCATAAGGTCAATCCTGCCCTGCACCAGCGATCCGTCGGGAAGATTGTAAACAAAGTCCTGTTCGCGGTATATTTTGCCGCCGAAACTACGGAGAAGTTGTCCCACCCTCCCGTGCGCCGTAATTATTTTACTTCTTTCGTCCCCTTCCAAAGCCGATAATACCTGTTGGTTGGCGCTGCCGTCGATCTCGCTAAAAAAGTCTATCTTTTCCATGGCCTTGTGCAAGCGTTCGCCTTTTTCCATAAGTTGTATGTCGCCGTCCGAAACGGTGACCGCGCTGACGCTATCTTCCCCCGCAAGAGACGTAACAGTGGCTTTTATTGCGGCGGAAGTATGCGGATATACATAGTTCATTTGCCGTATTATCGCGCTTACAAGCTGCTCGTCCACCGGACAATTCTCCGCGGGCGCAATCTCTTCTTCCTCAAAAACCTTATTCGGCGACGAAACGCAAACGCACTCTTTCGACGCGGGCATGAGCCAGTCCAAAAAGCTGCCGGCCTGCTGGGGAGGACATGATTTCCAGTTGTTGAACGAATAGCAGTAAAGCGCTTTTTCGGCGCGCGTAAGCGCGACATAAAGTATCCGCGACTCTTCTTCTTTGCTTCGCTTTTCAAGACGCAGTGCCGCCGCTTCCGCCATAAAATTGGACCGCAAGGCTCCTGCCGAATCCTTTTTTCCCGTTTTTATACACAAACCGTATTTTTTGTCACAGGTGCAGCGCGAATATACATCCGTCATATTAAATTTCTTATCGCAGTCTATCAAAAACACATACGGAAATTGAAGACCTTTTGACATGTGCACCGTCATTATCTGAAGAGATCCGGACGGAGCGGCGCTTTCGAACTGTCCGCTGTTGCTGTCGAGATACCGGACATAATCGGACACCGTCGCCGCGTTTTTTAGCGACGCCAAATAATCCATATATTTTTCCAGCGTTTCCACTCCCGTGGCTCCGCGTTCGGACGCGAGGATTTTTTCGGCATAATGCTTTTCGGCGACTATTCCGCTTATAAGCTCCGTCACGTCCGCGTCGCGAGCCGTTTCGCCGTAACGAGAGAGCGTTTCGAAGGCGGCGGTCAGTTTTTCCGCCGTTGCGTCTTGATGCGTTTTGGCGTATTCCTGCAATTTATCGGCAAACTCTTCGCCGCGTCCGCTTTTTGCCGCGCGGTACAGCTCGGCCTCGCCCAGTCCGCACAGCGGCGACAGCAGATATCCCGCCAAAGCCGTCTCGTCCAATCCGCATGCCAGCGCCTTTATAAAATTTTCCAGCGCCTTTATCTCCCATGCGGCGGAAAAATACGCTTTGCGCCGCAGAAAAACATTTATGCCGGCGTCTTTTAGTATATCGTACAGCTCGCGCACCACGCCCGTTTCGGAGCGGTAGAGAACGGCTATATCGCCCTCGGAAACTCTGCGGCCGTTCCCGTTAGGAACAGCCAGTATGTCGGCTATGCCTTCGGCGATATAATACGCCATTTCCTTGTCGTCGGTGTTTTCCTTAAAATCGTCCGCCGTTATGTCGTACACTTTGTCACGCGGCGCGGCGTCTTGTTTTTCACAGGCATTCAAAAGGCGCACCTGCGCTTCCCCTTCGCCGCCGTTTTTGGCATAAACCAGCGCCGTTTCGCCGTATTCGATTCCGCCGAATTTTCTGCTCATCACGCCGCCGAACACACGGTTGCAGTAGTCGATTATTTTTCTGTCGCTGCGGAAATTTTCGTTGAAATGTATCACCTCGTCTATTCCGTATGCGGCGGGATTGTTGTATTTTTCCAAGAATATGTCGGGTTCGCTGCTGCGAAAGGCGTATATGCTCTGCTTGACGTCGCCGACGATAAACAAATTCGCGTCGCGCGCCACTTCCGCCACCAGCGCGTCCTGCAATGCGTTAACGTCCTGATACTCGTCGACAAAAACGTATTTATACGCCGAGGCGGCCTCTTTTCCCACGCTTTCCGAGCGCAGCACTTTGAGAGCAAGGTGCTCGTAATCGGCATAACTTGCCAGTCCCCTCGTCTTTTTCTCCTTTTGCAGAACGTTGTAAACGTCCAGTGCGAACGCGGCGAGAGCTTTCGCCTTTTCGCGCGTTTCGTCCATATCGGTAAACCCTTCGATTTTCTTTTTGTAGGCGATAAGGTCTTTTAGCTGTTTGCGTATCGGGGCAAAATCCGCATTGATTTCAGCATACTCGGCTTTGCGGCCTAAAACCATACGCGGCATATCGTCTCCGGCATAATATGCGCTTTCGGCGTCGGAGCAGCAGTGTGCCAGCTTGTCGTAGCCCATCTCCGTCGCCCGGAGGGCAATTTCATGCAAGGCCGAAAAAACGGCGTCTTCACGCTCTTTGTAAGCCTGCATAACGTACCGCTCCGCCTCGCCGCTTTTATATTCGCTGCAACAAGTCGTAAGCCATTCTTCGGGACTGACGCGCGTTTCGGCATAGTCTATTATGTCTCTTACTATACGCTTGAAAACTCCGTCGCGGCGGTTTGTAAGGCAGTCCTCGTAAAATTCGGCGAAAAAGGCGCTTTTGTCGACGTATTCGTCTATAAGGCTGTCGGCGGCGGTTTCGAACAATTCGTTTTGTTCTCCTTCCCCTATCAGCTCGTAATCGGCGTCGGCGTCCACCGCGTAAAAATAGTTTTTTACCAGCCACGAACACCAGCTGTCTATCGTGCCTATCTTTGCCGACGGCAGCGCTCTCATTTGTCCGGCAAATTTGTCATCGGCGGCACAAAGGTCGATGACGGCCGACGATATTTTGTCACGCATATCCGCGGCGGCGGCTTTTGTAAAGGTTATTATAAGCATATCTCCTATATTCGCGCCGTTTTTTATAAGTTCGATAATACGCTGCACCATGGCGGTGGTTTTTCCGCTGCCCGCCGAGGCCGAAACAAGTATTCCGCGGCTTTTGCTCTCCACCGCCTGTTTTTGTCTGTCAGTCAATTTCATTGCGCACCGCCCTTTCCATGTCTTCCATTTGCACGTAGTAATATTTTCTCACCGCGCTTCTTCCTCTGCACACCGAGGCATAATCGCAGTAAACGCACGGCACGGTTTTTCCGTCCTTGGATATCGGATGCGCCGCGCAATAGCCGCTTTTTATGGCCTGAACGGCTTTTTCCGCCAAAGCCAAAGCGTATTTTATGACGCCTTCGTACACATCGGGCGAGAGCATATATTTCTTTTTTTCGGGGTCAAAAGCCAAAGTGTCTTTGGTCTTTATCATTTCGTCGTACAATATCGGATCGTCGATATAATAGCCTTTAAGCAGTCCGGCGTCGCCGCTGTCGTTTACAGGAAAATAAAACATTGCCGCAGGTACGTATCCCATGCGCCGCGCCACTTCCGAATATATGGGAAGCTGCAGTTTCTGCCCGTAATACACGTCTTCGGGGCGCAGCTCTACCTTGCCGCCGCTCTTGTAGTCGACAACGCGCGCTTTTGTGCCGAAGGCGTCCACTCGGTCTATCTGCCCGCACAGTCTTACTCCGCCGACGCGGAACGACGTACCGCCTTCCTCGCCGTCGCCGAACCTTATTTCTTCGCCGACACAGCTGAATGAGCCGCCGGTAAGCTGAGCGGCCGTCTTTTCGCACAGGAATATCGCGTCGTGTCTTACATATTTTTTAAGACGGGCATTGACGGGCAGCGAGAATTCGGCGCGCTGCGACAGTTCGTCGTCGGCTATTGCCGCGCCGTCCGACGAAGGGTTGTCGTATTTGCCGCTCGCAACGTATTTTTCGATTATTTTGTGCAGTACGGTGCCTATATCGGATGCCGCTACCTTTCCGTCCTTCGGCTTGCGTATGCCGAGCCCGTATTTGTAAAAATACATTTTCGGACAGTCGTAAAAATCTTTCAGCGACGACGGAGACATACTTCTTATAGTCATTCCGCCCTCCGTTACGTCCGGACAAGACAGGGATAAATCGCTGCGAATAAGCGAAATCTCTCTTTCCAACGCCGCACGCACAGCGCTGTATCCGCGCCCGCAGCCCGGCAATAAGGCGGCTTGTACACACGCGGCGCGCGACGGAAACGCCCGGAGAATATCTTCGTCTTCCCCTTCTTCCAGTACGCCCGCAAACCAGTCGTCGGTTATTTCGCCGCGATTATATAAACCTGTCTTTTTTTCCATCATGCGCACGAGATAAGATTTTTTGTTTTCGCCGTCGTCCAGATAGGAAAATACCACTTCACCCGCCGACAAAATCAGTTGCAGCAACTCGTCGCGCATAAGGTCGTTCTGGCGTTCGGCGGTAGGTTCGATAATGACACCCTCCTCGCTAAGCGCGTTTATATCCGCGTCGCTTATCAGTCCGGTGTCTTCCTTTACTGCCGGCAGTACGCCTTCATTAAATCCGGTGACATACAGTTTTTTGATTTTTATGCCCCTTTTCGCATTAACCGGGCCGACGAAAACCGCGTCGGTCTCGTTGGGTATAAGCGACACGCCTATACTGTCGGTCATATTTGCATACGCCGAAAAAAGTCTGTCGCGCTGCACCGGCGCATCCCCGTAAACCTTTTTCAGCGACAACGCGGTCTGCATAATAAGCGTATAATATCTGCCGTTTTTTTCATCTTCGCCGTTTACGCCCGCCAGCGAAAAGACGTCGTTTATCTTCCGGGCAAATTCTTCGGCGCTGAAAAGTGTTTTTTCGGAAAAAATACGCACAAACTCGGTGAGACGCAGACGCACTTTTTCCGCCTCGTCGCGGTCCGGGTCGTCGGCTATGTCGAATTGTTTTTTCGCCGACACGAAAAACGCGCTGTGGGCTTTGACGAAGCGTATAAATTTGTCGCGTCCGGATTTGTCGGGGCAGGCAAGTCGGCAGCCGGCGAGCGCAATCATATTGTCGCCCGTCATTCCGCCCGTCACGCAGCGCATGACGCGCATAATAAATCTGCCCGGTTCGCTTTCGGAAAGCCGGCGCTTCTTGTCGTAATAAAAACGTATTCCGCGGCTGTCGAAAGCGCGTTTAATGCGGCTGTAATCCAGATTTTCTCCCACGACGCTGATATCGCTAAATCGTTTTCCCTCCATGACGTCTTTATAAATACAGTCGGCGACGCGGTCGTACTCTTGCTGCTTGGAAAAAGCGGCGTACACTGCGGGAGGTCTTTTCATGCTGTATGCGTTTATCGTTTCGGAACGGTAAATTTCCACCTGCCGCGCCTTTGCCGCAACGGCGTCTATAAGCGAGCGCTGCGTTTTGGTAAACAAATCGAAATTTACTAAGTACACGTCGCTGCCGTCAAAAACCGTATCGTTGTCCGTTATAAAACGGGTAAGCGCTTCCAATCTGCCGACAGTATCGACCAATTTGCCGCGGGTAAAGTCAATATAGCGGGAATATATAAACTTAAGGTCGCTGAGCTTGAGACCTAAAAGAACGTTGTCCGAATTAAGCGAGTCGGGCTCAACGCCGCTGGACGACAGTTTTTCCAGCGTTTCGTATACCTTTAACGCGAAACCACGCTTATTGAACGCTCCCGAATAATATCTGAGTTTTTCTTCGTTCTGCTGGGCTATCGCCGACACCACCGCCACCGCCTCTGCACGGCTTATCGCCGCCGACTGCGGCAGCATATCGTAATACAGCTTGGTAAACGACGTAACCTTTACGTCAAACGAGCCGCGGCCGAGCGAATAGAATATTTGTTCGAGGGCAAACGTGTAGACTTCCGGAGCAATAATAAACTTCGGCCTGTCGAGATTGCGGGGCAACGACGCTATTTTTTCTTTAAGGGCGTTCATGGCGTCAACATATGTGGGAAAGCGTTTTATATTCATGTAATTATTTTATTACACAACGGCCGTTTTGTCAAGAACAAAAATTTTTATGCCCGCCCGGCCCTGTGGCGCAATAACGAAAACCGTGCGAAAATGTTTTGCTTTTTGGGGAATTTTATGATATAATCAATATCGTCGAAATTACCGGAGGTGCAATTTGAAAAAAACACTCGTTATTGCGATGCTGTGCCTGCTGTCGGCGGTCATGACCTTTGCCGCGTGCGGACAGACCGCCAGCAGCGAATTCAATCTGATAAATCAAAAGCCCTGGAGTTATGCCGCCCGTGAAGAGAGAATGGTGTACGACTATACCATGACCGACAGAGACGGCAATCTTACCGCCAGCGGAATATATACGGTTACTATCTCCACTACAGGCAGTGAAACGACTTTTAATTCGTCGCTTACCATAAGCTATACCGATGGACAGGGCACCGTTTCCATGCAATCGCGCGTTGTGATGGACGCAACGTCGCTTTATCCCAAATATTCGTCGAAAACCATGACCGACTCGCTTAACAACACCGGTTACGAACTTATAATGAATTATGAAGAACTCACTTCTTCCATGACTTTCAGAGGCGAAGACAGCCCGAGACAGTCCATAACGCTGTATGAACTCGGTCAGGAGGTTTACGACAACGAACAGCTCTATCAGATTGTTCGCGCCGCAGACAATCTCGGCGAACAGGACAGCACGGGCACCTTTTCTATCATAAACGGCGTGGATACCTATCTAAACGGCGAAGTCACAAGCTATCTGATGATTTATTCGGTGGGGGAATCGACTACCGTCCACGCGGAAGGAATGAAAAATAAGTACGGTGTAAACGCCGACGGCAATATTCCCTGCCGCCCCGTAACCATAAAAATCAACAGCGACCGTTCCGGCTCGGGTACTGTCGTAGATTACGCCATCTCGCAGTTTGAAGGCGGGTGCGCAAGAGTGCCCGTTCGCATTTCGCGCAGCCAGTACTCCACCTCGTCGTTTGACGTTGCGTACCGCCACACCTACACGCTAAGCGACTATTCGGCAATTTAATAAAAAACCGTAACGGGAAAATTATTGTAGCGACGGAAGATGCCGCGGCAGGATAAATTTTCCCGACGGAAAATTGTTCGCCATAAAAAAATCTCTCCTGAAAAGCCAAGAGAGATTTTTGTTTTTTACGACGCTTTATTTTACAATTCTTTAAGGCGCATGGACATATCGCAAACGCTTTCGGCAAACGCCCTGTCGTGGCTTACCAGAATAACGGCGCCGGCATACTCCGCTATCGCCTTTTTTAGGCTTTCCTTTGCCGCGACGTCCAGATGGTTTGTGGGTTCGTCCAAAATCAAAATGTTGGACACCCGGTTCATGATGGTGAGCAGTTTTACCCGCACCTGTTCGCCGCCGGACAATGTCTTTATCGGCTGCAGCGACATCTCGCCGCGTATGCCCACCCTCGCCAGCTGCGAACGCACTTCCTTTTGATTAAAACGCGGAAAACATTCCGAAATATACGAGAACGAATTTATGTTCATATCGCTGAATTTGAGGTCCTGCTCAAGATAGGCCGGTCTTGCCGCTATGTGGAAGTTATACGTTCCGCCAAGAGGAGGAATGACGCCCATGAGCGTTTTTAGCAGTGTGCTTTTGCCTATGCCGTTCGCGCCCCATATCCACAGCTTAGTATCGCCGCGCATCTCGAAACTTATCGGCGGCAGCAACGGACTGTCGTATCCCACTACGAGCTTGTCGACTTTCAGCATATCGCGGGTATTGAGCATTTCGCACGGAAAGGAAAAGTGGCTTTCAAGACTTACGACGGGTTTTTGCATGACGTCGATGCGTTCAAGCATTTTTTTGCGGCTGTTTGCCATGCCTGCCGTCGACGCGCGCGCCTTGTTGCGGTTTATATAGTCTTCCATCTTTTTGATTTCCGCCTGCTGACGCTGATAATCTTCGGCATATTGCTTTACGGCCATGTCGTGCTGCGCGACAAACTGGGAATAGTTGCCCGTGTACTTGCGTATGGATCCGTTCTCTATGCTGACTATATGGTCGCACACCGCGTCTAAAAAATCCGTATCGTGTGAAATGACTATATACGTCTTTTTGAGCGAACAAAGGTACTTTTCCAGCCAGTCGATGTGTTCGACGTCCAGAAAGTTTGTGGGCTCGTCAAGGAGCATGACGTCGGGATTTTCGAGTATCAGCTTGCACAGCATGACCTTTGCGCGCTGTCCGCCGGAAAGAGTGCCTATTTTTTTGTCGTATCCGATGGCGGCTACGCCTAATCCTCCCGCTGCTTTTTTTATGCGCGAGTCTATCTCGTAAAAGCCTTCGCTTTCCAGCTGCTCGAGCATGCGGTTGCTCTTGTTTATCAGTTTTTCCAGTTTGTCTTCGTCCGTCGTGTCCGCCATCTCGGCATACAGCGCGTTAAGCTTTTTTTCCAGCTCGTAAAGATAGTCAAAAGCCGTTTTGAGGTATTCGATTACCGTCTTGTCTCTGTCGATGTCGGCATGCTGATCGAGATAATCGTATCTTATGCCGTTAAGCCAGATGACTTCTCCCGCGTCATAACTGATGTTGCCGGCGATTATGTTGATAAACGTGCTTTTGCCGGCGCCGTTTAGGCCCACTATGCCGACGTGCTCGCCGTTGTTTATGTCAAACGACGCGTTTTTAAACAGCTGCTTATTTTCAAAAGTGTGCGAAAGATTGTTGATTTTTAGAATACTCAAAGCACTTCTCCGGTGTCATAACGTCTTAGTCCGCCTGCGTCTTGTATATATAAACTTTTTCCAGTCCGAGACAGCCGCGCACCAACGCCTTGCCCGACGTCGTGCGGTTTTGGATGACTATGTCCTCGGTATCGAACTGCGACAGATATTCGTCATCCACGTCCAGAATTATGGTGTACGGCACGGTGACGTAACTTGCAAATATCAGCCGCTTGCCGCTGGAAGGCTTCAAATCGAATATCTTGGAGCCTTTGCGGTAACGCGCCATAGGTTCTATTTGACCGACGGGAACGCGCTTGGCATTGCTCTTGTCGGATATAAGCACCACTTCTCCCTCGTCGGTGACCTGCATGGCGGCGATGCACTCGTCTCCTTCGCTTAGCTGTATAGATCTCACTCCGGCGGCTATTCTGCCCTGCGTAGGAATGTCGCTCATGTCGGCGTTGAGGCAAATTCCGTCGCGCGTCACTATGAGCAGCGTGCTGCCCGGTTTTTCCTCTTCTATTCCGATAACGCTGTCGCCGTCTTTGAGCTTAACGGCCTGGAAAGACGACTTTGCCACGTCCATCTCGGACCAGTCGTTCTTTTTGACCATGCCGCTACGCGTATAAAACAGCAGCCTGCCCTGCGGCATATTCTCGCCTATGCCCTTCATATACACGATCTTTGCGTCCGGTCCGGCGGCGGGAATGGCAGATTTAAGCGCCGTTCCGCCGTCGCGCCAACGCCCTTCGGGGAGCGTTTCGGGATCGATTTTATGACAATAGCCTTCCGAATCGAAGACATACAGCAAATCTCCGCCCTTTACTTCGGCAATGCACGAACAGATTTCGCTCCGATCGGAGGAATCGCCGAAGCGTTTCGTCGCGCGGCCGAAGTTCTTTTGCGCCATACGTTTCAAGCGGTTTTCGACGGAATACATGACGACGCAGTCTTCCGCTTTTTCCTGCTGCATCTCCGAAGATACTTTGTAGTCCTCTACGGACGATATTATCGTGCTTTTACGGGGCGACTTAAACGCTTTTTTGATTTCCGTCATCTCGTCTTTCACCACTTCCATCTGCAGCTTTTTGGAGCCTAAAATAGCGGTAAGGCGCTGAATACGTTCGCGAAGTTCTTTTAATTCCTGTTCGAGCTTGTAGACTTCAAGATGCGTAAGTCTGGCAAGACGCAAATCGAGTATTGCCTCCGCCTGTCTTTCGGAAAGGTTGAATTTACGGCGCAGATTGTCGCGCGCCTCGGCGGTGGACTTGCTGTTTTTTATGACGTTTACCACCGCGTCGATGTTGTTTACGGCAATTACGAGACCTTCGAGAATATGTTCGCGTTTTTTGGCGGCGTCAAGTTCGCATTTAGTGCGCTTTACTACATATTCGCGCTGGTACCGGACATAGTAGTCCAGTATGCCTATAAGCCCCAGCGTCTGCGGCTTGCCGTCGGCTATCGCCACCATGTTTATTCCGTAAGACACAGCCATCTGGGTCGACTTGAACAGCATATCCAGAATGGGCTTGTAGTTGCAGTCTTTTTTTATCTTTATCACGCAGCGCGTGCCGTGCCTGTCCGATTCGTCGGTGATATCGCTTATTCCCAGCAAAACACCCTTCTTTTCCTCGCGCAGTTTGGATATGGTTTCCAACAGCTGCGCGCGGTTGACCTGATACGGCAGCTCGTCTATTACTACGTTCGTCTTTTCGTATTCGCCCGGCTCGATGTGAACCTTCGCGCGTATGGTGATTTTACCTTTGCCCGTCTCGTACGCCTGTTTGAGTCCGTCACCCGCAATGATGTATCCGCCCGTGGGAAAATCGGGACCCTTTATTGTCTTCATGAGTTCGGAAAGACTGATTTTGGGGTTGTCGATATATTTTATGGCGGCGTCTATGGTTTCGGCAAGGTTGTGGGTGGGAATATTGGTGGCAAAGCCTATCGCTATACCGCTGGAACCGTTGACGAGAAGATTGGGAAATCTGCCCGGCAGCAGCGCCGGCTCCTTCAACTGGTCGTCGAAGTTGCTGTTCCACGGCACTATTTCGTCCTGCGGCGAACCCATTCCCTTCATCATTTCCACTGCAAGCGGCGTGAGTCTGCATTCGGTATAACGCATTGCCGCCGCTCCGTTGCCGTCGACGTCGCCGAAGTTGCCCTGTCCGTCAATGAGCGTCGCCCCCATATTAAAGGGCTGCGCGAGACGTACAAGCGCCTGATAAACCGACGTATCGCCGTGCGGATGATATTTACCCAGGCAGTCGCCCACTACGCGCGCGCACTTTTTGTACGGCTTGTCCGGCGTAAGCCCCAGCTCCATCATATCGAATAAAATGCGTCTTTGCACGGGTTTTAATCCGTCTTCCACACGCGGCAACGCTCTGTCGAGTATGACGCATTCGGAATAGGGGATCATGGACTCGTGCATCACCTCTTCCATTGTCTTTGTTATGATTCCGTGGTTTTCCTGCATAAAATTACTCCGTCTTAATTTACACCGGCGGTGAAGTTGTCGGTTTTATTAAAATTGGCATGCTCGACAATATACGCTTTTCGCAGATCCACAGCGTCTCCCATAAGCGTCGAAACAAGCAATTCCGCCTCGGCGGCCTCTTCTATCGTGACCTGTATCATTTCGCGGCGTTCGGGATCGAGCGTCGTCTGCCAAAGCTGTTCGGCGTTCATTTCGCCCAAGCCTTTGTAACGCTGTATTTCCGCTTTGCCGTATTCCTTCTTCTTTTTTTCCAGCTCTTCGTCGGTATAAAGATATTCCGTCTTGTCCTTTTTGGATATTCTGTAAAGCGGCGGCATGCCTATATACACATGGCCCTGCGTTATCAGATCGCGCATATAGCGGTAAAAAAACGTGAGCAGTATGCATCTTATGTGCATTCCGTCCTGGTCGGCGTCGGACAAGATGACCACTTTGTGATATTTGAGATTTTCGACGTTGAAACTGTCGCCTATCCCCGCGCCCAAAGCGGAGATTATGGTGCGTATTTCCTCGTTGGCCAGCACTTGGTCTATACGTTTTTTCTCGGCGTTAAGCGGCTTTCCCCTTAGCGGCAGAATAGCCTGAAACGACCGGTTGCGCGCCTGGGTACACGTGCCTCCCGCCGAATTTCCTTCGACGATAAACAACTCGTTTTGCTCGGGTTTTTTGCCCGTGCAGTTTTTGAGTTTCCCTATCGTGTTAAAGTTGTCGATGCTGTTTTTTTGCCGCACCAGCTCTTTTTCGCGACGGGCAGCTTCTCTGACCTTGGCGGCAAGCAGTGCCTTTTTTAGAATAATTTCCGCAATCGCCTTGTTTTTGGCAAAAAACGCCGACAGCTTTTCCGTCGTGATGGCGTCACACGCCGCTTTTGCCTCGGTGTTGCCCAGCTTGGCTTTCGTCTGCCCCTCAAACTGTACGTTTTGCATCTTGACGGACAGCACGCAGGTAATTCCTTCGCGGTAGTCGTCGCCCAGCAGATTTTCGTCTTTTTCCTTCAAAAGACCCATTTGACGGGCGGCGTCGTTGAGCACCTTGGTGAGGGCGCCCTTAAAGCCCGTCTCGTGCGTACCGCCTTCGGTCGTGGGAATGTTGTTGACGTAAGAAAAGAAATTTTCGGTATAGGCGTCGGTATATTGGAAGGCGACTTCCAGCTCTATGCCGTCCTTTTCCCCTTCGAAATACACCGGCATATCGAAGGCCGCCGTTTTGGTCTCGTCCAGATAGCGCACGAAATCCACAATGCCGCCTTCGTAGCAGTATTCCCTTACAAGATGAGCGTTGCCCATGGGGACGCGTTCGTCCTCCAGGATAATGCGCACGCCTTTATTCAAAAAAGCCAGTTCCTTGACGCGTTTCGATATCGTCTCGGTATTAAATTTTATGGTCTCGAAAATGCGGTCGTCGGGATAAAATCTGACAAAAGTACCGGTTTTATCGGTGGTCCCGGTGACGGTGAGATGATTGACCGCCACTCCGCCCTTGACCTCGCCGGAAGCGTCTTCCTTGCTCTCAAAGTCCATGGAGTATATCTTTTTGTCTTTATATACTTCGACATGCAGCCAGCGCGACAACGCGTTTGTAACCGACGCTCCCACGCCGTGCAGACCGCCCGAATAAGCGTAATTGCTGTTGTCGAACTTTCCGCCCGCGTGCAGCTGAGTAAAAACCACCTCCACGCCGCTGACCTTTTGCGTCGGATGAATGTCTACGGGAATACCGCGGCCGTTGTCTTCCACCGACGCCGAACCGTCCGCATAGAGCTTGATTTTTATGGTGTCGCCGTAACCGTTGGATATTTCGTCCATACTGTTATCGACTATTTCCCACAAAATGTGATGCAGTCCCTTTACTCCGGTCGTGCCGATATACATACCCGGGCGCAGACGCACTGCGTCCAACCCCTCGAGTACGCGGATATTTTCGGCTTTATATTCTTTGGCTTTTGATTCTTTTGTCATTGATTTCTCCTATATAGGGTAATGCGTTTTTTATATTATACCATATATTGCGATATTTTTCAACAATTTGAAAGGCTTTAACCTTTTTTTCTGCCGACGAATATATTTTAACAGAATAACTTTGAGCGGCGGTAACACAATAAAACGGGAGTTGTTTATGAAAAAAGTCATTTTAACCGGCGGCGGAACGGCGGGGCACGTCATGCCCAATCTCGCTTTATTGCCGCATTTAAGCGGCATGGAAATACACTATATAGGTTCCGACGGCATGGAAAAATCTCTCTTAAAGAACACGGGCGTTTGCTATCACGAAATTGAGTGCGTAAAACTTGCGCGGCAAATCACATTAAAAAACCTTAAAATACCCTTCGCGCTTATCAAAAGCGTTCGCGCGGCCGGAAAAATAATAAGACAAATCATGCCGGACGTCATTTTTTCTAAGGGCGGCTATGTGGGACTGCCGGTAGCTCTTGCCTGCCCGAGCGGCGTTCCGCTGCTGCTGCACGAAAGCGATACGTCGATGGGACTGGCAAACAAACTGGCCTATCCCAAATGCTCGGTGCTGTTTACGGCGTTTGACAGCATAAAAAACAAAAAGTCGCGCTGCGTCGGAGCTATTTTACGCGATGAAATTTATAAGGGGGACAAATCGGCGGCCCTGCGAAAATGCCGCGGCATGACGGAAGGCAAGCCTTATCTTCTGGTATTCGGCGGCAGTCTGGGCGCAAAGAGCTTAAACGAGGCGGTTTACGCCAACATCGACGCGCTTCTTAAAGATTACAACGTTCTTCACATTACGGGCAGGGGCAACGCTTCCCCGATAAAAGCGCGGGGATATTTCAGCGCTCCGTTCGTCGACGACATATACGACTTTTTCGCGCTTGCCGACGTCGCGGTATCGCGGGGCGGCGCTAATTCGCTGTGTGAGCTTATGGCACTGAAAATACCCACGCTGTGCGTTCCGCTGTCTACCGCAGCCAGCCGCGGAGACCAGATAAAAAACGCGGAATATTTTGCCGACAGGGGCTGTCTGAACTTTACCGACGACGCCGATTTGTGCCGCAGCCTTACGGACGCTCTGGCAAAAACCATGCGCGACGCGCCAAACCTTATTGCCAATATGAAAAAATTGCGCCATGTCGACGCGACGGCGACGGTCGCCGAAGCAATAAAAAACGCGGCCGTAAAGGCTGCGCGTTAAAATTATGTTCAGTGGGCGGCTCCGATGATATCTTTGACCTTTGCTATGCCGTATTTGTCCATTTCGTCCGATAGCGCGTCGGTGATTTCCACGCAGGCGAGAGGATTTTTCATGACGGCTTCGTCCAGCTGCACCAATGCGGCGCCCGCGCATATCATTTCCAAAGCGTCGGCGGCGCTGCTTACTCCGCCGCAGGAGACGACGTGTATTCCCACCGCGTCGAACGCCTCGTAGACATTGTACATGACGGCCGGTTTAAGCGCTGCGGAAGTAAAAATTCCGTCGCCGTCGAAAACGCGTTTTTTGGTCTTTATGTCTATTGCCGTGCCGAAGTACGAGCCGGGAATTACCACGCCCTCCGCTCCGCCGTCCTGCGCGGCTTTTGCCATATCGCGTATATTGGTGACCACGGGACACAGCTTGGCGAAAACAGGCTTGCGGACGCGGTACTTGACCTCGTTTACCGCCTTGAATAAGGATGTGGCGTTTTGTCCGAATCTTATGCCCGAATTGTCGTGATTTCGGCACGACATATCCAGTTCGAGTATGCCGACGGCGTCGCTTCGGTCGAGTATTTCCGCCACTTTGACGTATTCGTCCACCGTTTTTCCGCAAACCGACGCGAACACCTTCTTTTTAAAAACTTCTTTAAGGCGCGGAAGTTCTTCTTCCTGAACACGGTAAACGCCGGGATTTACGGAAAAATCCTGTCTTAAAAAATTCCCGTTGGTCTTGTCCGCATAATGGTGCATCTCGCGGCGCTCGGGCTTCATTGTGACGCCGGAAGTAACCATCGTCCCCAATCGGTTGATGTCGTAAAAGCCCGAATGCTGGTATCCGAAGTCTATCGTCCCCGCAGCAGGCATAAGGGGGCTGGAAAATGTGATATCGCATATCTTTATCGATGTATCCGCCATTATTTATCTCCCGAATATTTTTCAGTCGTCAATTTCAAAATCGATTTTTCTGTCGCGAAAATAATATTGTCTGTCGTGCTCGCCTATCGCTCGGCGCGGCTTGCACGGATTGCCGTACGCGACGCAGTTTTCGGGGATATCCCTGGTGACGACGCTGCCCGCCCCGATAACCGAATTGTCGCCTATCTTTACGCCCGGCATGACGAGCGCTCCCGCACCTATCCATACGTTGTTGCCTATAAATACGGGAATGTTAAACTGCATTCCCTTCTTTCTTAGAGACGGCAGGATGGGGTGTCCCGCCGTAGCTATCACTACATTCGGACCTATCATGACGTTGTCGCCTATATAGATATCCGCGTCGTCCACAAGCGTAAGATTGAAATTTGCGTAAAAATCGTCGCCGACATGCATGTTTTTGCCCCAGTTTGCGTGCAAAGGCGGCTCGATATATGTGTTTTTTCCCATCGATCCCAAAAGTTTTTTTAAGATCTCGTGGCGTTTTTGTTTTTCGGAAGGCCGTGTGGCGTTGTAGTCGTACATAATTTCGTTGCAGGCCTGCTGATCGCCCATTATATCGCCGGCGGTAGGATCGTAAACAAGGCCTTTTAACATTCTTTCTCTGTTGTTCATGATATTGTCCTCCGTACTGCTAAATTATACCAGCACCGGACGGTTTTGTCAACGTTTAGCCGCTCTAAAAAGCGCAATAATGTTTTTTGCGGCGCTGCTCGCCGCGTCGCCGCCCCCTAATGCGGACAGCCGAACAAAATTTTCGCCTCCGTTGCCGAAACCGCCGCCGGGCGTAACCGCTATCCCCGCCTTGTACAGCAGTTCGTCGGCAAACCCGCCGCCGCTGTACCCTTCGGGACACTTAAGCCAAACGTACGGCGAATCTTCTCCCCCGAAAGCGCTCGCTCCCGCCGCCATGAGTTGCTTTTTAAGCGCTCCGGCATTTTTAAGACACTCGTCTATATATACGCCGCACTGACGTATGCCTTCGGCGCTAAGCGCTGCGCACGCCGCTTTTTGTATTATGTACGGAGCGCCGTTGTAGCTGCATCCCAAAACGCGCGAATACAGCTTTTTTATCCTTCCGCCGTCCAATTCTTCGGGAATAACCGTCCACCCCAGTCTCATGCCCGTAAAACACGCGGACTTTGACAGGCTGCCCGTTTCGATACAACATTCCCTCGCACCTTCGACGCAATAGATACTGCGCGGCGCGCGGCTGCGTACAAAGCGTTCGTAAGCGCTGTCGAACAATATATAAGAGCCGGTTTTGCGCGCATAATCTATCCACATTCTCAGCGCCTCATACGGCATCGACGCCCCCGTGGGATTGTCGGGCGAACACAGCACGATAAGACAAGGCGATGCGTTATTACCCGGGGGAAGGGCGACAAAGCCGTCGTCTTCGCTTTTTCTTACTGCAACGGGTTGAAGACCGCGGCCGGCGGCACATTCGAAATACGCGGGATAACACGGTTCGGGCAGCAGTACTTTTCCCTTAAAACAGCCGAAAATCCTGTCTATCGCGCTCTTGGCTCCGTCGGCGACAAATATGTCGTCCTCGTCGATTTCGGCGCCTATATCCCTTAAATAATACTCTTTTACGGCGACGCGCATAAAACCGTATCCGTTTTCCGGGCCGTACCCTCGGAAAGACGACGAAAACGCCTGTTCCCGTACGCCGCTTTGCAGCGCTTTTACGACGCAGTCGGCTATAGGTCCCGTGACATCCCCTATACCGAGGTCAACAAGCGTTCTTTCGGGAAAGTTCTCGCGGAAGGCGCGCACTTTTTGCTTTAATTCGGCAAACAGATAGCTGCCGTGCAGTTTGTTTAAGGACTCGTTAAGTATCGTATTTTCCGTCAAAGCTTACCCTCCCGCAATATACTATATCGGCGCCGCCTATAAGTCTTAGGGCATAATTTTCGCTAACTTCCACCGTCAGTTTACCGCCGGGAAAAGAAACGGCGATTTTCCCCGGGCACAAAACGCCCTTTTTTACGCCGGACGCTGCCGCCGCGCACGCGCCGCTGCCGCAGGAAAAAGTTTCGCCGCTGCCGCGCTCGTACACTCTTGCTTCTATCTCGCTGCGCGACACAACGCGGCATATTTCGGTGTTGTACATATCGGGCCGAAAATTATTTAAGCGGAAAAAATCTGCGTCTTGTACGCTTTGCCGCCATTCGACGCGGTGCAGATTGCCAACGTCTACCAGTTGACATCCGCATTCGCTTTTAAATTCCGCTTTGCCCATTTCCGCCGCAAAGTATCCGCCCGGCAGACATTTTACTTCCCTTACGCCCGATTGAGTTTCGACGAACACCGTTTTACGCCGAATAAAACGAAATTTTTTCATGTAGAGCGCGACGCAACGCAAAGCGTTGCCGCACATTGCGGCTTTGCTCCCGTCGGCGTTGTAAATGGATATTGCGACGTCGGCGCATTTTGATTGTCTCATAAGTATTATGCCGTCGCCGCCCGCGCCGTAACGCCTTTTTGAAAGTTTTACCGCCAGCTTTTGCGGCGAATAAACGCGTTTTTCAAAGCAATCGATATATATGTAGTCGTTCCCCGCCGCCTGCATTTTTACAAAGTCAAGCGTCATAGAGTATATTCTCCATTGTGTAAAGCCCCGCCCCTTTGTCTGAGACATACCGCGCGGCAGTTATCGCGCCGCGCGCAAACGCCTCCCTCGAAAGCGCCTTGTGCGTCAAAACGAGCGTCTGATCCGGCAGCGAGAATATGACGTCATGCCTTCCCCGTTCGTCGCCCAGTCTTACGGAAAATATGTCCGCGTCGTTACCGAGAAACGCTTTTAGTTTTTTGGCCGTGCCGCCGGGCGCGTCTTTTTTGCCCGCGCGATGCGTTTCGACAATGGCTACGTCCGCCGACGGCAATAGCTTTTTTACCGTCTTTGCAGCCGCCGCAAGCGCCGCCGCTCCCAACGAAAAATTGCTGTCGAAAAACACCGGAATTTCTTTTGCCGCCGCATATATTTCCTTAGTCTGAGGCTGCGAATGGCCTGTAGTGGCTATTACCGCCGGTATACGGTTTTTAACGGCATACGCCAGCGTATCATGCGTTGCGCCCGGCGCGGCGAATTCTATTACGACGTCGCAGTCCACTTGCCGCAAAGCGCTTATTCCTGTTTTCGAATCGCATCCCGCCACTATATAAAAGTCGTTTTGCCCCGCCAGCCGTTGCATGACCCTGCCCATGACTCCGCTTATTCCCACAATCAAAGCGCGCATTCCGCCTCCCTTTCCGCCAGCCGTTCCGCGACAGAAAAAAGTTTTTTACATTCGCCGTATCGCATTGTCGTAAGCGGCAGGCGCACAACGTTTTTACATACTCCGAGATAACTCATCAACGCCTTTATCGGCACGGGATTTACGACGCGGAACAGCTGCTCGCTCAAAAGCGCCGTATCTTTTTGCAGTCGCGCTCCAAGGCGCATATCGCCGCGGAAAAAAGCGTCGCACATGCGCTTTATTACTCGGGGAAAGGCGTTTGACGCCACCGATATTACGCCCTCTCCGCCTGCCGACAGTATGCTTAAAGTCATTTCGTCGTTGCCGCTGTATATGCTTTTCCCCCGCGGCAGACGCGCTATAAGCGACATGTTTTCCGACATATCCGTCTCCGACTGTTTTATGGCGCGGATATTTTTGTGCCTGAAGAGTTTTTCGGCGCAACGATAAGTGAGTTTCATGCCGGTGCGCGACGGGACATTGTATATTATAACCGGCAGATTCGATGCGTCCGCAACGGCGTAAAAATGCTTTATAAGCCCCTCCTGCGTGGCTTTGCTGTAATACGGAACCACCGAAAGCACCGCGTCCGCACCGCTTTTGGCCGCGTCGACGGTAAATTTAACGGCCGTAGCCGTACAGTTGCTGCCCGTGCCCGCGATTAAAGGCACTTTTCCTTTTATTATGTCGGCGGCGAAAGCTATGTTGTCGCAGCGTTCTTGACGAGTCAGCGCCGACGCCTCGCCCGTCGTACCGTTTATTACCAAGGCGTCAACATTTGCGCTCAGCTGGCGCTTTATTATGCTTTCCAGCGCGCCGTAGTCTATGCCGCCGCTGTCATCGAACGGCGTTACGAGCGCCGTAGCCACGCCGCGGAAAACGGGCTTTATATGTGATTTTTCCATAACCATTATTTATGCAGGAGGGCGCCGGCGCGTTACATTATCACAATATTTTTATCTTCGCACTTATTTCAACCCGGCACTCGTCCAGAATTTTTCCGCCGCTTTTTATAAAATTTTTGTATTCGTTTGTATGAAAACGATAGAGCTTTTGTTCGATATCGAAAACATCGCATGACATTGCCCGCGATTCGTCGTACGCCTGCCGAACCTCGGAAATTATAAGTTCCTCGTAATTTTTCATAAAGGCCTCTTCTATCTGCGCTTCCGACAAATTTTCGCGCATGGCGACGGCATTTACGCGCTCGCGGTCGGCGGACTTTATTGTTACGGAGACTTTTAGTGAGGCAAACGGCGCACCGTCGCGGAAAACAGCTTCGACTTTTACGTCCGAACCAACGGATTCGGCGGTAACAGTGCCTATATCCACGCCGGCTATAGTAAAATGGGGACAGATCAACATCCCCTTCGTGTCTCCGCTGCCGTAATACGACAATCCTATTGACGCCGCCGCACTGAGTCTGCCCGCCATAACTCCGCCTTTATAAACGGCGTTATTTGTGATGGCGTCGGGCTGGAATTTTTCGCCGGACGAGCTTTCGCCGCTGCCGGACAAAGCGGGCGCTTTCTTTACGGACAGTATCGGAGCACAGGCCGTCTCGGCCTTCCCGTAACTGTCGGATACGAATTTGAGCAGCGTTACCGGGCAGCCTCCTATGCTTTTTTCGGCACTTTTGACCAATTGGGTAAGAGCCGTGGGGGACTCGAAGGCAAACATGGAAGACGTGCGTATTATATTTTCGGCACTGTCTCCGTCCGCCTGCACGACGTATACGCCGGGGCTTACCAGCGCTCCCGAAAGCAGTATGGACATGACCGACAGCATTCCCTCCCGCGCCAGCTCGTCGCCTACCACTATTACGCCGCAAAGACCCAGCTCCAGGCTGCGCCCCGTTTTCTTTTCGATGCCGTCCAAACACTTTTCGACGCTTTCGCCCCGCTGCGAAACGGGCACGCTCTCCACGCCGCCTTCTTCGCCGCTTTTAGGCAGGACGGAATTTATTGTGACGTTGAGCATGCCGTCCGTATAATCTATTCCCATCGCCACCGCCACGAGTTTATCGGTTATGTCTCCGTCGCCGTCTACGCCGGGGAACATCATCATCGCTATCGCCAATACGGTAAGCACTATCGCGGCTATACGCAGGCGCAAATCTTTTTTTGCCGTCTTTTTTGCGTTCTTCGTCTTCATTGCCGCTCCCGCGCGGTTTTTTCGCCCTTAATATCCGCGCTTTCTTCCGCCGCTTTTTCGCCGTCAGTATGCTTTTTCCCGCCGCTTCCCGAATACTTTATTTTGGCCGCCGCAAACAAAACGACAGGCAGCAAAAATTCTACCGCCGAAAAAATTATACGCGCCCACAGCGCCGTCGAAAGTTCGTATACATCCGTAATAGCCGGCACCGCGAAAATCGACAGAATATACGCCGCGGCCGCCAAAACCGCGGAAATGTATTTGTAATTTACAACATTGATAATTCTCGCCGCACATCTTACGGCAAGATAACAGTTCATTGCCATTTTTATAAAAACGCCGCTCATCCATACGGAGTATATGATGAGATCGAATCGCCCGAATTCCTGACTGCCGAGATTGTATTGCGTAAGCGTCGTGATGTTGTGGCCGTATTTGACGAGCGGTATTATGTTGCCGTAGGAAGAAAACAGCGCCACCGAAAAAGCCATAATAAGCAGCGACGAGATCGTGCGGGCAACGACGCCTTTTAATACCAGTCTCTTAGTGTTTTTTACATTGCCGAGCGCCACGGCAAGCACTATTACGTCGCCGAACCACATGGGAAGCTTTATAAGCCCCTCCTTTATCGGGGAGGCGCCCTCTTCCAGCAGCGGCAGAACGTTTTCGAGCGGCACTTCGCGAAACAGTATCAGCATTAAAAGAACAATGCTGACGGCAATAAACGGAAAAAATATCTCGGCGGCGCGCCCCAGAACGCGCAGCGATTTTACGGATATCGCAAAGCACAAAATAAGCACCGGTATTATCATGACGGCCCAATTCATGGACGCGAACATTCCAATGGCAAAAAACGCCTTGACTTCCGACAGATTGAGCGTAAACTTGACTAAAGCCGCCGTAAGAAGCAGCATAAGAATTATCTTTCCGCCCGCTTTGCCGAAACAGTCTTCCAGCATGGTAAAAAACGTTTTGTCGGGATAATCGCTGATTAGTTTGCAAAACAGTCCGATGTTTATAATTTCCAGCACAAAATATATCGCCATAACAAACAATCCGTCTCTTCCGCTGACGCGCAGCATAACCGACGGCAGCATTAGTCCCTTTATTACTATTCCCCCTATAAACGCAAGGATAATAAACTGCCTTGACGTAATCATGGGCTTTTTTATCTGCATAAAACCACTCTCCTTTTTTATTTGCTTTCCGCCGTGGGGAAGGACTGCGGCAGCGAATTGAGATTCAGGAAGTTATCGCGTATTACGGCGTCGTGCATATCGTGCTTTATAAACGGCGCGAAAGGCGCAAGATACGGCGCGCCCATGCCGTTTATCCCCACCATGTACTGCGCGAGATAGACGATGCCTATAAGCAGCAGATAAATCCCGCCAAGACCGCCTATTATCGTAAAAATAACGCGCAGCAACGTCGTCGACGCCACTTCGTCCGGCGCGGTGTACAGCGCAAGTGAACTTAGCGCCACTATCATTACCGCCGGCGAACTGACTATTCCCGCTCTTACCGCCGTTTCGCCCAGCACCAGCGCTCCCACTATGCTCATTGCCATGCCTACTGCCTTTGGCATTCGTATTCCCGTTTCGCGTATTATTTCAAACAACAGTATTACAAACAGCATCTCCGTCGTCGCCCTGAACGGTATGCCGTTAAGCGCCGTTATCACCGTCATCATAAAGCGCAGCGGAATAATGCTGAGATGGAATTTTTGAAGCGCGACATATATTCCGGGCAGCAATATGGCAAGTCCCAGCGTTATCATGCGTAAAATGCGCAAAAACGACGAATACAGATATCGCTGGTAATAGTCCGCGCTGGACTGAACGCTTTCCATAAACAAATACGGCACGGTGAGCGCCATGGGCGTTCCGTTTACGAAGACGGCTATACGCCCTTCCAGCAGTTTTGCCGACACTATATCCGGCTTTTCGGCGCGGCCGACCTGATTAAAGACCGAAAACGGCCGTTCTTCCAGATAGGGCTGAATGTACTGCACGTCCATTATCCCGTCCGCCTGTATGCTTTCAAGACGTTTTATGACGCGTTTTACCAGTTCGGACGACGCCACTCCGTCCAGATATACTACAGCGATGTCGGTTTTCGTCACTCTTCCGATTTTAAGATTTTCGACGGCGAGACGCGGCGAATGTATGCGGCGCTCCACAAGGCACAAATTGGTCTTAAGGTCCTCGATAAAGCCCTCGCGCGGACCGTAAGCCACGGTGGACAGGGGCGGCTCGTCTATCGAACGCTTGTCGTATTTGCGCACGTTGAGCACCATATAGCCCGGCAGATTTTCGTAAAACAACAGCGCGTCGCCGCATAACAGGGCGTCCACCGCGTCCGACTTGTCTTCCGTTACACGTCCTTCGCCTATGAAAATATACCGCGTCAGTATGTCCTCCGCCGACATTTTGCCCGGCGGCACCGCCTGCGCCCACTTTACTATGCGCGAACACATCGGCGCGTCGGTAAGATTGGGCTTGTACATAAGTACGGCGCTGCCGCGCTTTGTCTCGATATCGCGCACGACGGGCGCTTTTCCGCCGCGAAAAACGGCCAGAATCTCCTCTTTTCGTTCCATACGGTTAGTTTCTCCGCCCGACGGAAAAATATGTAAAAAAACCGCCCGGCTGTGCGAACGGTTTTTTATATACGTTAATTGCTGTAAAAAATTATTTTTGTTCGGGGGCGTTTTCGGCGCTGTTGTTTTTGTTTGCGTCCAGCAGTTTGTTTTTGTCAAAGCGGAAAAACACGAAATAATAAAACAAAATCGCCACGGTGCACGCCGCCCATCCGACGGGATAGCTGAACGCAATGGGAAGAAATTCGTTGGTGACGAACGTCGACACGACATAAAGATATATCTGCCTTACGCCGATAAAACACCCCAGCATTATCAGCATGGGAGCCGTACTGTTTCCGGCGCCGCGCATTGCCGCCGCAAAAACCTGGTTGACGCACGAAAAAAGATAAAACGGCGTCATATATTTCAGCAGCAGCGACGCATGAGCCACAATATCGGGATTACTGTTAAAAATTTTGGCAACATCTCCCGAAAACAGCATGATGGGAACTATAAGAACTACAGACACTATCGTAGCCATGGCGTACGAACAATATGTGCCTTTTTTTGCACGCGACACGTTGCCCGCGCCCAAATTCTGACCGACGAACGTCGTGACCGCCAGCGCTATCGACTGAATGGGCAAAAACACAAACTGATCCACCTTATTATAGGTGGTCCAACCGCCCAAAGACGCGGTTTGCTCGGAATTGACGTTGCTTATGTACGACTGCACAAAGACGTTGGAAAACGCCGTAAGCGCCAGCTGAAGCGCCGCCGGAATTCCCACTATGACTATTTTTTTGAGTATGGGCCAGTCGATTTTCATCAATTTTGGCGTTACCCGTACGCAAAGACGCGTTTTTAACAGCGTGATGACCGTCAAAATCGCCGATACGGCCTGCGCTATAATCGTAGCGTACGCCACCCCCGCTACGCCCATATCAAAATTGAATACAAACACAAGGTCCAAAACGGTATTGATTACCGCCGCCACCGCCAAGTAATAAAACGGGCGTTTTGAATCGCCTACTGCGCGCAGAATCGCCGCTCCCATATTGTACACCAGCGTAAACACCGTGCCCGAAAAATATATAAGAAGGTACGTCTGCGCCGCCGGGTATATCTCCCCTTCCGTCGTGCGCAGCATAAGCTGCAGCATAAGCGGCGTTAATAGCAGCGAAACCGCCGTGAAGACAACGCTTAAAATTATCGTTATCAAAGCGGAAGTGTGAACCGTTTTGGACAGTTTTTCATTGTCGTTTGCGCCGAAATACTGAGATATCACGACGCCCGCTCCGCTCGCCAGTCCCGAAAACAATCCGATGTAAATATTGGTAATGGGGCCGACGCTGCCGACGGCGGAATATGCTCCGGCGTCTCCCGTCTGTCCTATCACCCACGTGTCCACCATATTGTACAACTGCTGAAAAAAGTTGCCCGCCAGCAAAGGCAGTGTAAATAGCGCAATGCATTTTATTATGCTGCCTTTTGTCATGTCGGCTTCGGCGCGCACTTTTTTGACCGCTGTTTTTTCCAAAATTTTCACCTCTATTAAATTATAACGTCTGTTTGCGGAATTTGCAAGCAAATTATGTCGCTTTACACGGCAACGGGTTTTTTAACGAAAATTATGCACGCCCTTTGCAAGCGTGCATAAATCTCTGCATAAAGACGGTGCAGCCCTAATCTTTTGATTTGTAATACAACATACAGTGGCAAAAGCCTTCGAATTCGGGATCGGCGATCTGTTCGCGGAATTCGCGACAGATGCACTTGTAATCTTCCGTCCGTTCGCGGCGGCAGGGGCAATATCCGCCCGTCTGTTTCAACCCCTCTTTTACCGCTTCGACTACTTTTTTATCCGGATTTAATTTTACCATTTTACGAATCGCTCCTGTCTTCTTTTTCGTTGTGATTTACCAGATTGTAATAATATCCTTTTTTCGCCATAAGCTGGGCGTGCGTACCGGCCTCGGCAATGGTGTGGTTGGCAATATAGAATATGCAGTCGGCCTTCTCGATGGTGGACAGGCGGTGGGCTATCACAAAGCTCGTGCGACCCGCCAAAATAACGTCAAGGGCGTTTTTAATGAGATTTTCGGTCTCGCTGTCTATCGAAGCCGTAGCCTCGTCCAGCACGAGAATCTTAGGGTCGGTGATAAGCACGCGGGCGAAAGATATGAGCTGACGCTCACCCGTGGAAAGACGCGAACCCTGTTCGTACGTCTGCGTATAGTAGCCTTCCGGCAGTTTGGAAATAAAATCGTCGGCCTTTACCAGCTTTGCCGCCGCTATACACTCCTCTTCCGTGGCGTCAGGACGGCCGTAACGAATGTTGTCGAGTATGGTTCCGCTGAAAATAAAGCTGTCCTGCATCATAACGCCTATTTGTTTGCGGAGCGAATAGAGCGTCACCTTGGATATATCCTGCCCGTCAATGTATATGGTTCCGCTGTCCACGTTGTAAAAACGCGACAGCAGGCTGACTATTGTGGTCTTGCCCGCGCCGGTGGGGCCGACAAGCGCCACCATCTTTCCCGTGGGCACCTCGAAATTGATGTTTTCGAGAATAATATGCGCGTTTTCGTAGCTGAAATATACGTTTTCGAACTTTACGTCGCCTTTTATGGGCGGCATCTCTATGGCGTCCTGTTCGTCGTAAACGGTGGGCTCCACTTCAAGAATGTCCATTACGCTTTCAAGGTTGCTGACCGCGCTGGATATTTCCTGCAAATAGGTGGCTATTTCGTTGAGCGGCGCGCTCAACATTCCGGCGTAGGCGATAAAGCTTATAACCGCGCCGGGGGTAAGCGACCCCAGCCCCATGCCCGAGGTGACCATATATACCACCACCGCATAAACTATGATTATGCCGATGTAGAAGAATCCGCTCATTGTGGGATAGTGCAATTCGTTGACATGAATGACTTTGAGCCACTTTTTGCGCTCTTCCTTATTGAGTTCGTCATAAATTTCGGTATTGCGCTGGCGGCGGTTGAAAGACGTAGTGACGCTGCTGCCCTGAATGTTTTCGGCAATGTAGGCAATGCGGTTGCTGCGTTTTTCGCGGTACACGCGGCGGCGACGTTCGAGTACGCGCGCTATCCACCCGAGAAGAAACACCATAGGTATTACGGCTGCAATCATGATGAGCGTAAGCCAGCTGCCCACCACACACATCCATATCAATATGGCGATGACTTTTACAACGTCGAGTATTAGCATTATTATGCTGGACGAAAATACCGTTGCCAATTCGTCGAGATACGAGGTGACGCGCACCAGAATTTTACCGTTGGGCCGCGAATCGTAAAAATCAAACGCCAGCTTTTGCAGATGTTCGTATGTGGCGTAACGGATGTCGTGCACTATGCCGTGCCCCACTTTTGTCATATAAAACTGACGGAAATAGCTGAATATGGTATCTGTGACCACAGCTATTACATACGCGCCTATCAACACCACCGACAGCGTGACGTAGTCCATGCCCAGATATTCCTTCTTGGGAATGACGTTGTCGACTATAAGGCCGTTGATCATGGGCGGAAGCATGGAAATAAACGTGATGATTATCATTAAGATAAACAGCACCGACAAAAGCTTGCGGTAGGGAATTACAAACTGAAGCGCATGGCGCAACTGACTTTTGGAGAGCTTTTTGGTTTGTTCGTCTTCGTAATAACGGTTTCTTGCCATTTTACGCCACCTCCTCTTGCTTGTTGACCATCTGTTCGTTGTAAATCATCCAGTACTTGCCCTTCCTGGCCATGAGTTCTTCGTGCGTGCCGCGTTCGATGATGACGCCGTCTTCCATGTAAAGAATTTCGTCGCAGAAGGACACGCTGGTGGCGCGGTTGGAGGCGATAATCAGCGTTTTATCCCCGTAATTTTTGCTTATGTTGTCAATGATTTCCTTTTCCGTCTGATAGTCGAGCGCCGACGTGCAGTCGTCCAACAGGAGAACGGGCGCTTCCTTATAAAGGGCGCGCGCGATGGATACACGCTGTTTTTGTCCGCCCGACAAGCCCAGGCCGCGTTCGCCCACCACGGTTTCGTAACCGTCGGAAAGACGCGGAATAAATTTATTGACGCGGGCGAGTGCGGCAAACTTCTCTATCTTGTCCATATCCGTTCCCTCGTCGTAAAAGGCTATGTTCCTGGCGACGGTCTCCGAAAACAAAAATACGTCCTGACTGACAAACGACGTCGCGCGCCGTACGTCCTCCAGCTTATATTCGCTTATATCGTGTCCGTCCACCGTTATACTGCCTCCGGAGCAGTCGTAAAACCTGTTTATAAGCCGCATGATGACCGATTTGCCGCAGCCGGTTTTGCCCATAATGCCGATTTTTTTGCCGTAAGAAATGTCTATGTCGACATGATCTAATGCCGGCGCGCTGTTGTCGAAATTCATGACTGTCGCGTTGAATTTATAATTGGGACGCGCGGGCATATCGAGACTTTCTTTTGAGTGGTCGAAGCCGTCGGGCGCGTTGAGAAAAGCAAACAGTCTTCTTCCCGCCACCATACAGTTTTGAATGTTGCCTATTTCCGTAGCAATGGAGATCATGTGACCGTTTAGCGTACCGGTATATGTCGTAAAGGTGGTAAACTGTCCGGGAGATATTTCGCCGTCGACGGCGAGTATAATGCCCACAATCATGGACGCCACGCTCATGGCGTATCCTATCAGGCGGAAGTACATATTGTATTTCGCCGCCACTTTGGTAAGATTTATGTAATTGTCGCGAAAGCGCTGATTTTTCTTTTCGAACTTGCGCATCTCGTCGTCTTCCGTCGCGAAACTGCGTATGACGCGGACGCCGTTTATGTTTTCCTGTATGCAGGAGTTGAGGTCGACGTTGCCTTCGCGTATATCCGCATAACATTTTCTAAGCGCCCTGTTGTAGCGCACCGACAAAAACAGCGATATTACACTGAGCGCAAGGGGTGCTATTGCCATTCGCACGTCAGTAATAAGCATAATTACAATGGCGCCCAGCGTTTGCCCCACTGCATTGAACAGCATAATGAAACGATGCTGATAAAGGTCCATGACATTGTCGATATCGTTGCTTAGTATATTCATCATATCGCCGCTGCTGTAGGAATGTAGCACTTTCGGCGAACAGTTAAGATATTTAAGGAAAGCGTCGTGGCGAATATCGTTGGCAATCAAACGATTGGACGCATGCGCAAAATTCCACCTGAAATAGTGGATAACATATTGCAGCAGCAGCATTCCGCCCAAACAGGAAAGCAGCATTATGCAAATTCCGACGTAATTATCGGGAGAGAAACCCGCCACCAAAAAATCAAGTATTGAGTCGTTCTGCTGTTCGAGCGGCTGGCCGAGCGCCGGATAAATCACCTTATCTATGATAAGCTGAGAAATCTGCGGCGTCAGCAGCGTTAATAGTATCATCAATACGGCGGCAACGACAATGATCAACATCCTCGGCCATATTTTCTTCCAGTACTTCCAGGAATGCTTAATTACGTCCATAGATCTCTCCTAAAAACAGTATTTTCCCCGACAAAGGCGAATTTTGTTTTTAAGTGCTTTTTCAACTTTAAAGATTGTACGCAAATTATAGCTCAAAGAAACGAAAAAGTCAACATATAGGCCATACTTTTATTTGGACAAAATTGCTTAATTAGTCAGCAAGAATGTCCTATTTTTTTGTTATTTTACCGCCGCTGACAATAAATTCACTATATTTTTCCAGCGCCGAAATTATTTCGGGCGGCAAATGTGTGCATGTGATTATTGTTTGAAAACCCGCCACAGCCTCTGCCAGGCGGCACGCTCTCGCCCTGTCCAGTTCGGAGAAGACGTCGTCCAGCAATAAAACGGGGTATTCTCCCTGTTCGTCGCGGTAAAGCTTCATTTCGGCAAGTTTTAGACTGAGCGCACAGCTGCGCTGCTGCCCCTGCGAACCGAATTTACGCACATCCGTTCCGTCCAGCATGACCACGAGGTCGTCGGTCTGAGGCCCGCAATGCGTGTACCCGTGTTTATAATCGATTTCCATGCAGTCCTTGAGCCGGCGTGAAAAATTCTGCTTTATTTCCTTTTCGTCGTCGCCCGTCGTTCCTTCATATTTTATTTGCAGGTTTTCACTGCCGTCCGTCAAAAACAGATGGCTTTCGGCGGCGTATTTTTCCAGGCGGCGCACAAACTCGCGGCGAGTGCGCGTTATTTTGGCACAGCGGGCAATAAGCTGCATATCCCACACTTCCACCGCGCCGGCCGGGGCGGATTTTTTTAACAGTTTGTTGCGCTGGGCGAGAATTTTGTTGTAGTCGGAAAGGCAGTAAAAATACGATTTGGACAATTGACACAGCGCGATATCCATAAACCGCCTGCGTTTTTGCGGCGTGTCTTTAATTATGTCTATCTCGTCGGGCGAAAACAATACCGTTGTAATTACGCCCATCAGCTCGCCTATGCGCGTAATAGGCATACCGTTGACGGCGACGCGTTTGTTTGTCTCCGTGTCCAAAACTATTTCCACCGTCTTTACGCCTGCGTTTTTGCTTATCTCCGCCTTTACGCGGCCGCGTTTATGGTTCCACATAATGAGTTCTTTATCGCGCGGCGTGCTCATACTCTTGCCGAGACTCATAAAATATACCGCTTCCAAAAGATTGGTTTTTCCCTGAGCGTTATCGCCCGAAAAAATATTGACGTTGGGGCTTAGCTCCACCTTCTGGGCGATATAATTGCGGAAATAATTAAGTTCGAGGCGCAAAATATTCATTACGGACATTATAACACAAAAAATGCGTCAAGTAAAGTTTGGAGGCGCATTTTTGACTTAAAACAAAGCAAAAGACCGCCCCTTTTTACGGGACGGCCTCTAAAAATACAAAACGGTTATTTATTTTCTTCTTGCTGTTCGGCCGAAACGGCAGCCGTCGCTTCGTCGGCGTTGCCGGCAGCGGGACTATCGTCTTTTTTGATGTTTACGATGAGATTGACGATGATGCCGAGAATAAGAGCGCATGCCACGCTGGTGATGGTTATTTCACCGAACGTCAGGACAAGGCCGCCGATACCGGCAATAAGTATTACGGATACGACGAACAGATTTCTGTTGTCGCCAAGGTCTACCTTCTGAATCATTTTGAGACCCGACACTGCGATAAAGCCGTACAGCGCTATACATACTCCGCCCATTACGCACGGGGGTATGGTTTCGAGAAAGACGGCAAAGGGCGAAATAAACGACACCACCATCGCAAGTATTGCGGTAAGCCAAATCGTGCGTATGGACGCGTTGCCGGATATTGCCACGCAGCCCACCGATTCGCCGTAAGTCGTGTTGGGGCAGCCGCCGAAGAAAGCTCCTACCATCGAGCCTACGCCGTCGCCCAGCAAGGTCCTGTGCAATCCCGGTTCGGTGAGCAGATCCTTTTCGATGATGGACGACAGATTTTTGTGGTCGGCAATGTGTTCGGCAAAGACGACAAACGCTACGGGAACGTATGCCACGGCAAGCGTTCCGAAATATGTGCCGAGATTGACAGACGAAAGCTCCTTGAGTCCCTTGAATCCTTCCATGAACGAGAAAGACGGCAGCCAGTTGCTGAACGCTCCCTGAAAATGCGCGAAATCAATGATTTGCAGCCCTTCGACGCCGGCAGCCATGCCTATCGCGGTAAAAATTGCCGCCGTTGCATATCCCGCCATGATGCCCATAATAAACGGTATCATTTTGATCATTTTCTTGCCGTACACTGAGCATACGACGGTGACAAGCAGCGTCACAAGTCCGCATATAAGCGCTATGTACGGGTTGGCGACGGGCACGGAAGAAGTAACTTCTTCTATTACGGGCGCCGCTCCCGACGTATTTACGACGTAATTGTTGATTTCTTTGAGCAGTCCGCCTTCCATAAGATCGGAAATGGCTCCTCCGGCCAGCGAAAGACCGATGATGGCCACGGTGGGTCCGATGACGACCGCAGGCATGATTTTGTCAATCCATTTTACGCCGGCGAATTTGACTATTATGGCGATTACCACATACACAAGACCGGCAAACACGCCGCCGATTATCAGGCCGAGATATCCCAGCTGCATCGACCATGCGCCGCCGAACGCAGCAATCATAGAACCTATAAAGGCAAACGAACTGCCGAGAAAAACGGGGCTTTTCGACTTTGTAAACAGCAGGTACACGATGGTGCCCGCGCCCGCGCCGAACAGCGCCGCGGTGGTGCTCATGCCGTTGCCGACGGTCATGGGAACGGCTATTGTCGCCGCCATGATGGCCAGCAGCTGTTGGAGCGCGAAAACAAACGTTTTGCCCCAACCGGGTTTGTCGTTTACGTCGTAAACAAGTTTCATAATGTTTCTCCTTTGTTTTATTTCACTCTGCTTTTAGAGTTGATTACTTTTCGTACAATTCCACCGACATTTCGCTGTCGTAAGGCGGGATATTTACCTTTACTTCTTCGCTGCGCGAGGTGGGAAGGTTTTTGCCCACATAATCGGCTCGTATGGGCAGCTCTCGGTGTCCTCTGTCCACCAGCACCGCCAGCTGTACGAGCGCGGGTCTTCCCTGCTTAATAAGCGCTTCCAGCGCCGCCCGCGCAGTCCTGCCGGTGTACAAGACGTCGTCTACAAGCACTATCTTTTTGCCCTGGACGGAAAATTTAACGCTTTCGTCTACTACGGGATCGGCCGCTATTGCCCTTAAATCGTCGCGGTAATGCCGTATGTCAAGCTCTCGCGTTTCGGGACGCTCGCCTTCCGACGACATTATGTTGTCCGCAATAATGCCGGCAAGCGGAACGCCGCGGCTCTTGATGCCGACAAGCACCAGGTTGCTTACGCCGTTGTTGCGTTCGGTAATCTCGTGCGAGATGCGCACCAGCGCGCGCCTTATTGCATTTTCGTCCATCAGTTTGGCCTTGAATTTCATAAGATCCTCAAAAAAAATCTGTCCGAAGAGACCTTCAAACAGATTTAAGTGCAAAATTATCAATATGTGCCGCATTCTTGTGAGCTTGCCGATGTCCCGCATCCGCTTAAAGATCCTTAGTATTATACCGTATTTGCTCCGTTTTGTCAAACGATTTACACAGTATACACATATAAATGATGGTTATCTGCATATAAATTTTGTTTAATATGCTTTTTCGTACAGCGCCAGAATATCTTCTTTGGTTATTTCGCGCGGGTTGCCGCCGGTGCAAACGTCGTTGATCGCGTCGGCCGCCAGCATCGGAAGAGCGCTTTTGGGAATGCCGAGATCCCGTAATTGTTTGGGGATGCCGAGATCCGACGCCAGCTTTTTGACCGCCTCAACGGCTTCGATCGACCCTTCTTCCACCGACATGCCGGTTATGTCGACGCCCATTGCCGCGGCGATATCGCAATATTTCTCCTTGGCGGCGGGACGGTTGTACTCCATTACTATCGGCAGCAGCAACGCGTTTGCAACGCCGTGTGGAACGTCGAATCGTGCGCCCAAAGGATGCGCCATCGAATGAACGCAGCCCAATCCCACGTTGGAAAAAGCCATACCGGCGACATATTGCGCCAGCGCCATGTTTTCACGCGCAATCATGTCATTTCCGTTGGCGGCGGCCGCGCGCAAATTTTTCGCTATTATTTCGACAGCCTTTATGGAAAGCATATCGGACAGCTGCCACGCGCCCTTTGTGATATATCCCTCTATGGCATGGGTAAGCGCGTCCATACCCGTTGCCGCAGTAAGCCCTTTCGGCATGGTGGCCATAAGTTCGGCGTCCACAATCGCCATTATGGGAATGTCGTGCGGGTCGACGCAAACCATTTTGCGGCCGCTCTGCTCGTCCGTAATGACGTAATTTATGGTGACTTCGGCGGCTGTGCCGGCAGTCGTAGGCAGCGCAATTATAGGCACGCACTTGTTTTTCGTATCGGCGGTGCCTTCCAGCGAGACTATGTCTGCGAATTCGGGATTTGCGGCGACAACGGCAACGCCCTTGGCTGTGTCTATCGCCGAGCCCCCTCCTACCGCAATGATAAAATCCGCGCCGGCTTTTTCATATGCGGCAATGCCGTCCTTTACGTTGGTTACCGTAGGATTTGCCTTAAAGTCCGAAAATACCTCGTAAGGTATATCTTTCAGCTTGTCCGTAACCATTTTTACCGTGCCGAATTTAATCAAATCCTTATCGGCGACGACAAACGCCTTTTTGTAGCCGCGCTTTTTGACTTCCGCATAAAGTTCCTGCCGCGCTCCACGACCGAAATATGCGGTTTCGTTTAAAATAAACCTGTAACTCATCTTTTCCTCTCCTTTAAATTATTTATTTTATCGCTTCTGCGATGCCGATATTAAATATATTATATCCCGTAAAAATAGTTTTGTCAATAAAATAAACGAAAAAACCCCGAACGACAGGGTTTTTTTGCGATAATTTTATTTTCAGACGTTTTCGGAAATAAACACTTCGTTATCCGCTCCGCAAGCGGCGACAATCGTACGCATGAGCTTGCGTTCGTATTCCAGCGGTCTTACATATCCCTCTTCGCCGCGAATCTGGGCGGCAAACTGCATGAGCATGGGCGTATAGCGGGCAAAAGGCTGACTTTCCTGCGTCTTTCCACCTTCATCCCATTGCGGCGGATTGTCTTTTTGCAGCGTTATTTTCGCGACGGCGAGCATATTGTCTTCGCACTTAATGTTTTTGATGTGATATTCGACGGGTTGTATTTCCACCGTGCCGGCAGTGCCGTTTATCACAATCTGGCGGCGGGCGTAGCCGTTTACTTCGATGGCGGATGTGCGTAAATATGCCTGCGCATGGTCATACATAAGAAGAGCTCCCCCTACGTCGCAGCTTGTAAGTCCGTCGTGACCGCTGCTGAATCCCAGCGGCAAAACCTTGTTGGGAAAGCCCAAAAACGTACACGCGACGTCTATAAGATGACAGCCGAGAAAGAACGTCATTCCGCCTTTGTATCTCATGAGCCAGCGGCGCTTTTGCATATCGTGCCTTACGCTCATCTGCGCTTCCACCGAATATACCGTACCGAGCTCGCCGTTTTTTTGCATTTCGAGCGCTTTTTGCACCATCGGATTAAAGCGATAGACATACCCGAGCGCAAAAGGCAACTGCTTATTTTGCACGATATCCAACAGTTTATCGTATTCGTCGCAATTGCTGCTGCCGGGCTTGTCGATAAACAGCGCCTTGCCCGCTGCGGCAAACTTCTGGGCGTCGTAAACTTCGTTTTCCTTTCCCGATTCTATAAGCACCGCGTCGAGCTCGTCCATATCCAACAGCTGTTGCATGGTAAAGGTCTTTTCGTTTGCATAACTCGACTCGTCCTTCCCCGGGACAAGGTTGCATACGCCCACCACGTCGAACACTTCCGGATGGCTTTTAAGGACGCCGAAGTTGGCGAGCGCGTGGTCGTGCACATTCCCTATAAGGGCAATTTTAATTTTTTTCATAATATCCCTCCTGCCGCAGATGCCGGCTAACTTGCAATATGTTTATAATTGCGTCCAGTCAAACTGCACCACCGGAAAGGCTTTCGAAGAGCACAACCGTTCGTAAACGGCGGGGGCGTCCAAAGGAGAATGCACTTCGGCAACCAATGTTTTGAGATCCAGTCTGCCGTACTTTGTAAGCGTTATCAAAGCCGCCATATCGTCGTGCGTCGTCCACAGCCCCGGCGAAGATTCCTTTTCGGGACGCGCCGCGGTGTGTGCGCCTATCAGCGATATTCCCGGTCCGTGCACCTTGTGGTAATAGTCTATCGTAAAATCCGACGAACGCGTGCAGCCCAAAAGCGCCACTCTTCCCATCTTTTTCATGACGTCAAGGCATTGATTGAGCGCCTGTCCGTTGCCGGTGACTTCTATGGCGACGTTTACGCCTCCGCATATATCTTTTACTTTTCGGCAAAATTCGCCGTCAAACGGGTCAAGCGCGTAATCGGCTCCGATTTTGAGCGCCTCGGTACGTTTGTCGGACAGCGGATCGACGGCAATGACGGGTACGGCGCCCGCTGCGCGCAGCAGTTTTACCGCAATCTGGCCCAGCACTCCCTGCCCCATGACAAGCGCGCTTTCACCCGTTTCCAGACGGCACTTCCTTATCGCCGCCAAGGGAAAAGCGGCTATATGCATAAGCGCGCCGTCGGAAAACGACACTTCGTCGGGCAGCTTTACGGCGTTAGCGGCGTCTATTACGCAATATTGAGAATGCGTGCTCCAAAAAAGCGCCACGCGGTCGCCCGGTTTTAAGTCCGTGACAGCAGAGCCTGTCTTATATACCGTTCCCGACGAGCTGTATCCGCTGCGGCGGGGAAAATGCGCGACGGTATCGCGGCTGTTTATCGTGACATTGGGGCTGCCGGTAATATTGGCCCTTTCCGTTCCGCTGCTGATGGTAGAGCACGCAAGCTTTACCACTATCTGATGCGGTGCGGGATCTGCAACCGGCTCGCCTACAAGTTCGGAGGTATTTACTTTGGTAAAGATGATATTTTTGCTTATCATATTTTTCTCCTTAGCTTGTATAAAGCGTTTTTATCCTACATTTTTTCGGGCGCATTAAGCAATATGAGATTAAGACCGGTTTTTAAAACCGACTCAACCGCCCTTACCAACATAAGGCGCGTAAACGTGACGTTGTCGCTCTCGCCCAGAATGCGGTTGTTGACATAAAATTTGTTAAACGCCTGCGCCACGTCTATAAGATAGCGGCTTATTATGCTGGGTTCGTATTTTTCCAGCGCGAGCAAAACCGTGTGATAAAATTCGTCCGTCAGCCTTACGAGCGCAAACGCCTCGTCCTGTTCCAAAACGGAAAAATCCGCGTAGCCCTTTACTTCGCCCGCCTTGTCCAGAATCGAACAGCAGCGCGCGTGCGTATATTGAAGGTACGGCCCCGTCTCGCCGTCGAAAGACAGCGCTTTTTCCAGCGAAAACGATATGTCTTTTATGCGGCTGCCGGACAAGGCTCCGAAAATCACCGCTCCCACGCCCACGTCCGACGCAGTCTTGTCTTTTTCGGGCAGATCGGGATTTTTCGCGTCTATTATTTCCCTTGCCTTCTCTACGGCGCTATCAAGCACGTCGCTCAAAAACACCACGTTGCCTTTACGCGTGGACAAACTGCCCGCCCCTTCCAAGCTCACCATACCGAAGGGAACGTGAACGCAGTCCTTTGCCCATTCGTATCCCATCAGTTCCAGCACTTTGAAGATCTGACGGAAATGAAGATTCTGCTGATATGCGACGACGTAAAGATTTTTGTAAAAGTCGTACGTCTTTTTGCGGTATATAGCGGCGGCAAGATCGCGCGTCGCGTACAATGTCGTGCCGTCCTTTTTTAGGATAAGGCAAGGCGGCATGCCGTATTCTTCGAGATCCACGACTTCGGCGCCTTCGGACATCTTTAAGAGATTTTTGCTTTTTAGCGTATCGATGACCGGCTGCATCTTGTCGTTGTAAAAGCTCTCGCCGGCATAGCTGTCGAAAGTAATGCCCAGTCGGTCGTAGACCTTTTGTACTTCGCGCAGGGTTATTTGCTTAAAACTTTCAAAAATGGCTAGCGCTTCCTTGTCGCCTTCTTCTATCTTCTTAAACCAATGGCGGCCTTCGTCTTCCAATTCGGGATGCGTTTCCGCCTCATTGTGAAAACGCACGTACAAATCCAAAAGAGCGCGTATGTTGCGTTTTTTTATGTCCTCGTCGTCGCCCCATTTTTTGTACGCCACGATGAGTTTGCCGAATTGCGTACCCCAGTCTCCAAGATGGTTTATTCCGACGGCGTTATAGCCGCAGAATTTGCTTATGCGGTACAGCGAACCGCCTATGGCCGTCGTCAAAAGGTGCCCTATATGAAAAGGTTTTGCTATATTGATGGACGAATAGTCTATGCAGACGGTTTTTCCGTTGTTTTCCAGCGGCGGCAAAGCGTAATCTTTGTCCCGAAGCCCGCCCATTACTTCCTTTGCCACGGCCGCGCGGTCAAAATAAAAATTGAGATATCCTCCCGCTACCGCCGTCTTTTTTATAAAGACGTTTTCCTTTAACGACTGCTGTAACTGGGATGCGATCTGTTGCGGCGGCTTGCGGAGTTTGGCGGAAAATTTAAAGCACGGCAGGCACATTTCTCCGTTTTTTTCGTTTTGGGTGGGCATAAGGGCGGAATATATTTCGTCTTTCGACAAACTACCGCCGTCTATCGCCGACATGATAATAGTTTTGTAATCCATAAAAACTCCTCTCAGACGTTGAAACGGAACAACACGACGTCGCCGTCCTTTATTACGTAATCTTTGCCTTCGCTGCGCACTTTTCCCTTTTCCTTTGCGGCGGTCATAGACCCTAAAGACACGAGATCGTCATACGACACTATCTCGGCGCGGATAAAGCCCTTTTCGAAGTCGCTGTGTATTTTTCCCGCCGCCTGGGGCGCCTTTGTACCCTTTTCGATAGTCCATGCGCGCACTTCTTTTTCGCCCGCCGTCAGATAGCTTATAAGGCCCAAAAGCTTATATCCGGCTTTGATTATTCTGTCAAGACCGCTTTCTTTCAGTCCCATGTCTTCCAGAAACATGGGGCGTTCTTCCGGCGGAAGCTGAGCTATTTCGGCCTCTACCTTGGCGCAAATCTCAATTGCTTCGGCTCCCTCCGACGCGGCGAACCGCTTGACCTTTTCGGTCATTTCGTTTTGGCGGCCTATCATGTCTTCGCTTATGTTGCAGCAGTAAATAACCGGCTTTGAGGTGAGAAGAAAAAATCCTTCCGTCATCTTCTTTTCGTCGTCGCTGAGCGGCAAAGTGCGCACGCACTGTCCTTTTTCGAGATGGTCGTACAGCTTTTTTAGCAGCTGCGCCTCGTCGATATAGGTTTTTTCGCCGGTTTTGACGTATTTTTCCGCCTTGTCGAGACGTTTTTTTACCGTTTCCATGTCGGCAAGCACCAATTCGAGATTGATCGTTTCGATGTCGCGTATGGGGTCGATGCTGCCTTCGACGTGAATTATGTCGGGGTTTACGAAGCATCTTACAACATGCACAATAGCGTCCACTTCGCGTATATGGGACAAAAACTTATTGCCGAGCCCCTCGCCTGCCGACGCGCCCTTGACCAGTCCCGCTATGTCGACAAATTCCAGCACCGCCGGCGTAATCTTCTTCGTATTGTACATTTTGCCCAACACCTGCAGCCGCTCGTCCGGCACCGCCACCACGCCCACATTGGGTTCGATAGTGCAGAACGGATAATTCGCGCATTCCGCTCCGGCGTCCGTAATCGCGTTAAAAAGCGTGCTTTTGCCCACATTGGGGAGACCCACTACTCCTAATTTCATATTTCTATTACCTTCTTAGTTGATATATTGCTGTTTTCCGTCTTAGTATACAACATAATGGCGGTTATTGCAACTTTATTTTGCGTGATACAGTTTTTTTGTCTGATAGACGGGATCGGACGTGTAGTTGATGCCCAGCTTTTTTAATACGTTTACGTCCACCTGAGACAAAATGACGGTTGAATGACACTCCGTCCCGCGCAACGCCGGCAGCTGCCGCATGGCTTTGTCGGCAATCTCATCGGTGACGGCGCTCAGTACCAGAGCTATTAAAATTTCGTCCGTATGCAGCCGGGGATTGTGCCCGCCGAGATGTTTTGTCTTTAATTCCTGAATGGGCTCGATAAGGTGCGGCGACAATAAAAGCGCCTTGTCGTCTATATCCGCCAGCGCTTTGAGAGCGTTGAGCAGCATGGCGCTGGTAGCACCTAAAAGCAGCGACGTTTTGCCCGTTATTATGCGGCCGTCGTTTAACTCTATGGCGGCGGCGGGTTCGCCCGTCTTTTCGGCTTTTTCCCGCGCGACGGCCACTACCCTGCGTTCTTCTATGCTTATGTCGTTCTGGCGCATCAGCAGCTCGATTTTAGCCACTACGGCGTCGCCCACCTTGTCGTTGCGCCGGTCGCACAGCGCCGTAAGATAGCGGCGTATTATCTCCTGCTTGGACGCTTCGACGCACACCGCATCGTCCGTTATGCAGTACCCCGCCATGTTTACGCCCATATCTGTGGGAGATTTATAAAACGATTTGCCGTAAATCTTTTCGAACATACGGTTTAGTACGGGAAAAATTTCGACGTCGCGATTGTAGTTTACGGTGCTTACGCCGTAACTTTCCAAATGATACGGGTCTATCATGTTGACGTCGTTAAGATCCGCGGTAGCCGCCTCGTAAGCCACGTTTACCATGTGTTTAAGCGGCAGGTTCCAAATGGGGAAAGTCTCAAACTTGGCATAACCGGATTTTATTCCGCGCTTGTTGTCGTGATAGAGCTGCGAAATACATGTGGCCATCTTTCCGCTTCCCGGTCCGGGCGCGGTGACCACCACAAGCCTGCGCGACGTTTCGATGTAGTCGTTTTTGCCCAGCCCCGACTCGGCGACAATTCCGTCTATATTGTATGGATAGTCGGCGATGGGATAATGACGGTAAGTTTTTATTCCCAGTTTTTTTAGCGTTTTTTCGAATTTTTTCGCCAGTTTCTGCTCGGCAAACTGCGTCAGGCATACGCTGCCGACATACAATCCCACTTCGCGGAAGGCGTCGATGAGCCTTAAAACGTCCATGTCGTAAGTTATGCCCAAATCGCCGCGCATTTTAAGGCTTTCGATGGCGGCGGCGTTTATGACAATGACAATCTCCGCTTCGTCCTTCATTTTAAGCAGCATTTGCAGCTTGCTGTCCGGCTTAAAGCCCGGCAAAACGCGCGACGCGTGAAAATCGTCAAACAATTTTCCGCCGAACTCCAAATAAAGTTTGCCGCCGAAGGTGTTTATTCTTTCCCTGATTTTTTCGGACTGCAATAACAGATACTTGTCGTTGTCAAAACCGATTTTATTCATATTTTTCTCCTCTTTGGTGCCTGTCTTACAAAAGTCTATTATACTAAATTCCGCGTCCAAAAGCAAGCGTTTACGGTATGTTGACATTTTTATGACGTCTTTTTTGCATAAACAAAAAACCCGGCGTTTTTTGCCGGGACTGCAAGCGGGAGATATTATCAAAAAAACGGTCAGAAATTACTGCCCAGCGAATAAAAAGTATCGCTATTATGATGCCAATCGTCCTTTATGGCGCGTTCGGCAACGTTTTCGGCGAGAAATTGCAGCAGCTCGCCGGGCGTAAGCTTGCGTTGCAGGCGTTTACCTACTTTTAAGGCGTTGCACAGCACATATTTGTAGGCGGACTTTATGTCTATGCCGGCATACTTAGCGCTTTTCGAAAGCGCCTTTGTGCTGTTGTCCGCGTCAAACAGCATGCGCTCGACGCTCTGTATGCACAGACGGAATCCGCGCGTGCGAATACTAACGCCGTATCCTATCAATAAAAGCGCAACACTTTTTCTTATATCCACTCTGTTCATGCTATTTCTCCTTTTACGTGAGAATTATAACTGCTGTAAGGCGGGAAAATCAATCGGATCGGCGCGTTTTTTGGCGACAAATTTTGAAAAAGTGTAAATTTTCTTTTGTCGCGTCGCATTTTCTACCCGTTTTCGACAAATATCGACATTTTGCTGCTTTTTTCGCCGTTATATAAAAAACAAACAGCCCTTCTAAGGCTGTTTGAGTTTTTTAGATGTTGAGAAGTCTCAAAATGTGTTTCGTAAATATCATCAGAAACAAGTCGACAATCCAAATGATATTCCAACCGAGCAGCAAACGAAGTATTGCGGCTACGATTTTGCCGTCGAAAAGACGCGTAATAAATCCGCAAATCCAACTCGTAATGGGTATAATCGCCAAAATGAGGCTGACAACGTACCCTAATCCAAAATAATCACTTTTTCCCTTTGCCATAATTTTCTCCTCCCGGATGTTTCATTATTAATATTATACGCAATAATTAAGCTATTGTCAAGGCAAATAAATATTTTTTATTCGCTTTTATCGTTAAAGCGGATAATGTTTATGCCGGTCTTTTCATCGGGAATACGCGACAAACTCATGTCGATAGCGGTAATAAACACTTCGCACGTCACGGACACAACGGCGCTTTTAAGATGTCCTCCTACGCAGCTGCCGTCATCGCCGGCGCACACAATATGCAGGTGAAAGTACGGCTCTTGGTCTTTTTCGGTGATACTGCCCGAAAGAGACACTATTTCGTAACTGCCGGAAAACTGTCTTTCCGTGTATTGTTGACGCGACAGGTCATATATGCCCGCGCGGAAAGTGTTTACTGCGCCTATCGCCGTTATGGCGGCGGCGGTAATATGCTCCTTTTCGGCTATATCGCCCAGCGTTTTAAGAATTTCCTCTCCCGGATCGATGCGCGCCACTATGACATCGCCTTTTTTTTCATATTGCATTATTCTATACCTCCAATATGCGTTTTGCCGCCTTGTATGCAAATTCCGCATAATCCCAGCACAGTTCTTTATCGGTTTTCATTACGCTCGCAAAACTCACTTCCATGCTGAATGCCCCGTCGTAACCTACTTCTTTAAGGGAGGCGGCAAAGGCCTTCCAATCGGCAATGCCCTGCGTGGGCGCGTTGTGGTTGTCGGTTATTCCGTAATTGTCGTGAACGTGCAGCAGCTTTAATCTTTTGCCCAGAATTTTTACCGCGTCGGCCGGGGACACGCAGTTTATCAGCATATGACCGGTGTCGAGACAGGCGACAAAGCTGTCGGAATGCGTGCCGTCGATGTACTTTACCATATCTTCGGGCAGGGAGCATCCCGTGGGACAGTTTCTGCGCCTTACGTCGTCCCAGCCGAACATATTCTCAACGCCCAGCTTTACGTTGTGCTGTTTGAGAATCGGCTCGAGCAAAGCAAAAGCCTCCATATTTACGTCATAGTCCAGCTGCTTATCCCGCCCGTACAGCGCTATATTGATGGGATGAATGACGATATAGGGACTGCCGAGTATCGCAGTTGCTTCTATCTCGCGCTTATATTGGTCGAGACAGCGTTGGGACAGGCGTGTTTCGCCGTCGAAATTGGTCGAAAACGTCGCGTGCGTCTGCAAGGCTTCCATGCCGTTGAGCTTTAATGCCGCGGCGACCTCTTCGAAGTGTTTGACCCACTCGCTGCGCGGGCGCGAAAACAGCGGATCGGGACAGCAATATGTACTGCTCAACGAGTAGTCCACTCCGTCATATCCTATTTTTTTAAGACGGGAAAATATCTCGTCGCTTTTGTAAAAATTATTAAATTCTTGAGAAATTCCTATTTTCATGATTCTCCTCCTTGCATACATTATATCACAGCCGCAAAAAACAGACAACCGCTTTTCGAAAAATTTTTGATTTTATGGCTGACGCAGCTTAAAACTCCTGCTTTTTGAGGATAGTGAGCGATATATTGAAGGATACCGCACCCGCTGCCGCCGCCACGATAAAAACCGCCGCAAACACAGGTATTGACGACGCAGTCAGCGCCGTGCTTAAAAAAATATAAAGCATTATTGCAAGGCAAAGGACAATTATAACCGCCGCCCGGCCCTTTTCCACTCCCAATTTATAGATGACCGGCAAAATCAGCGCCTGGACTATAACGGGATAAAACAGGGAATACAAAATTATGTCCGGCAATACTGCTATGTTTTTTGTTATAACGCTTATTATAATGTTAAGCACCGTGCAAATACAGCAGTAA